>OGYC01001941.1_pt1 | contig 15573 bp, 10 predicted proteins | sample 1576461 | NCBI WGS metagenome assembly OGYC01 (sample SAMEA3541569, study PRJEB24748) | human gut metagenome | biome: human gut; feature: human-associated habitat; material: faeces | place: China | collected 2012 | reverse complement strand
CGAAACCTTATATATAAAGGAGTGTGACCGGGTGGATGCCGTTACGCGGGAGTTAAGTAAATTGGGATATAAATTGCAGGTGCCGATACACGGGGAATTGTGCTGGGATAAGGTGCGTAATGCGTTGATTTCATTAGATATAGACACGTATCAAGACCACCGTATGGCAATGGCATTTGCTCCTGCCGGGTTGAAGTATCCCGGGCTAACCATTCGCGATGCCGGGGTGGTCACCAAATCGTTCCCCGGTTTCTGGGAACAGTTTAATAATTTAGTGATTTAGAGATTTCCGGTTTACACGGGACGAGGTTTGTGTGCGGTGTACTCGTGGTAGCAATGTTAATTTGATAATAAATTGCGGGAAATATTTTTATCGAATCGAAAATAGGAATATTTTTGCTGACCGTGGATACAAGAAAAACGTGATATTTTGGATGAACAGATATTGATAGAGCGATTAAGACGAAATGACCGGAGTGCCTATTCTGAATTGTTTGATGGGTATTTCGATAAGTTGTTTACATTCGCTTTGAATATGGTTTTCCGGGAAGATGTGGCTAATGATATCGTGCAGGAAGTGTTTATCACGATTTACGAGAAATCGGTTTTTTCCAATTACAGGGGATCGTTGAAAGCGTATCTCTACACGAGCGTGCGGAACCGATGCTACAATTACCTGCGGGATGCCAAGGTCGAAGACCGGAATATGGCGTTGTACGCGGAGGCGGCAGTATATTCCGATAATGTTGACACGATCGACGAGGAAGAGGTGCTGGAGAAGATCCGGCAAGTGATGGATGAATTGCCGGACAGGTGTCGGGAAGTGTGTCTTTTGCGGTTTGTGCATGGCTATAAATACAGTGATATCGCGGAGCAATTGTCCATGAACGAAAACACGGTGAAGGTGCAATTGCATCGGGGAATGGAGAAAATTAAAGAAAGTTTTTCGAATTACGACTTCGTCCTACTCCTTTTCGTGATGAGTCAATCGTGTTTGCTTTTACAGGCTTAACAGCCATTTTCACGCGGGAATGACCTCGATTGTTTTCTGTTTTGCGTGTAGAATATCTTGTCCTAAATTTAATGGGTTATGGGAAGTAATCAGCTACCATTGAGTGGCGGTAGATAGCCTTTTGAGTGACTTTTGGGCGGGTTCGCCTACTCATCGCCTGATGTTCGCCCACAGTTCGCCCACGTTTTAACAGAAAAGTATCTTATTTAATACTGTCGAGGGTTTTGTCGATTGAATCTACAGGTACCTTTGCGCCAGATAATCGGTGTGAAATGGTTTATGATGATTTTGGCATTTGTAGTAAATTGATTTTTAGCTTATTATTCTGATGTGTCATTTTTTTTGCTTAGGGAGTAAAAAAAATCATTTTTCGTGTAAACATTTTCGGGTGTTTCGTGTTTTGGGTGTGAATTTGAGTAAGATTAAGATGAAAATAGATTGGTTATTGATAAAGCGGAGTTTGACTTCTTCATTGAATGAAGAGGAGGAGAAGGCTTTGCAGGTGTGGTTGGACGAGGCAGAAAAGCATCGTGCCGTGTACGAGGATATGAAGCGTTTCGTTGCCATTCGCAAGGGATACCGTTTGGAAAAAGATACGAGGGAGGATTTTAAAAAGGATTTTCAAGCCAGACTGAATACTGCTTATCGTAAACGAATGCGCCGGATGTGGATGAAGGTTGCGGGATACGCGGCAATGTTGGTGTTACCTTTGACGATAGTTTTGTTCTTCTTTTTGGAACAAAAGCCCGCTGTTGACGCGGAGGATTACGGGATCGGACAGATCGTGCATGGGACGAGAAAGGCGACATTGGTGTTGAATGACGGTAAGGTGGTGGCGTTGGATACTTCTCGTGTGTTGTTGGGACAGGAGGACGGAATGAGTATGCGCACGAGCGATCAGGCTTTGGTGTACGTGGATTCCTTGCAAAAAGACCGGGAAGTGGAGGTTCAGAATCGGTTGATCACACCGAAGGGAGGAGAGTACACCTTGATGTTGTCGGACGGAACAAAAGTGTGGGTGAATGCAGCTACCGAGATTCGTTATCCCGTGAAATTTATTAAGGGGGAGCGTCGGGTTCGTTTGGAGGGTGAGGCTTATTTCGAGGTGGCAAAAGATACGGGAAAGCCTTTTATCGTGGAGATTGACGGCATGGAGGTGAAAGTGTACGGTACGAAGTTCAATATCAATACCCGAAGGATGGATCGGATGCATACTACTTTGGTAGAAGGTTCAGTGTCCGTGAAGCCGAAAGGAAAACCGGAGGTGATGCTTGAACCGAGTCAACAGGCAGTGTTTAACAAGCTTTCCGGGCGGGTTGTCGTTCAGGAGGTGGATGTTATGCCTTACGTGGCGTGGCATCTTGGGAACTATTTTTTCGAAAACAAGAGTATAAGCAAAATCTTGGATGAGCTTGCCTTGTGGTATGATATAAATGTATTTTTTATGAATGACGAAGTGCGTAACGAGCGGTTTAGCGGTTATTTGCCCCGCTACGGGGAGATCGAGAAGTTGTTGGGTTTGATAGAGAAAACCTCTCATGTTCATTTCGAAATTAAAGGTAAAGTGATAGTAGTGCGTAAATAAAAGAATCCGGACAAGCGCCACTTATCCGGAGTGAAATAAATGTGGGCAAGCAAATGCGACAATGATTCAAAATCAAATGTATGAAAAAAAAACAAAGTTTTTACTATTTCTATGGTAAAAAGAAAAATGGTCTATTACGAATCATGAAATTATTAGTTATTTTATTGACAATGACCTGCATGACAATTTCCGCTAACACGTTCTCGCAACAACAGAGGGTGACGCTGGAAATGAAGAATGTTGGTGCGATGGAGCTTTTTAAAGAGATTCAGAAGAAAACGAATCTGTATTTCGTGTATAATGATGCAGATCTGGTTTCTTTCAGTAACATTACCGTTTCGGCAAACGACGAGGAGTTGGATGTTTTATTGAAACGGGTATTTTCCGGGTTGAACTTCTTGTACGAGGGAAACGTGATCATCGTGAAGCCGGCTGTTGCGAAAGACGACGAGAAAAAAGAGGTAAAGAAGTTCATCGTGAAAGGTAAGGTGATTGACGAGAAAAAACAACCCCTGCCGGGAGTTACTATACGTTTGGATAGCACTACCGTGGGGTGTGCCACGGATGCAAAAGGGGAGTTCACGCTTTCTTTACCAGTGGAATCCGGACAGTTGATTTTTACTTTTGTTGGTTTTAAGCAAGAAAAGAAAAAGTTTAAGGCGGGAGATGAGTTGATTATTACCATGAAAGAGGAAGCATCGGATTTGGATGAGGTAACTGTGATCGCTTATGGAGAGCGGAATAAGAAGGAATTGATCAGTTCCGTGTCTTCAATAAAAGCTAAGGATTTGGAAGAGGTTCCTTCTTCCAGTTTGGAGAATCTGTTGCAAGGGCATATGGCGGGAGTGGAAGTGAATAACGTGTCTGGAGCCCCCGGTGGAGGAGGTACTCGTGTTGCAATTCGCGGTTATAATACATTGATGGTTGATGGAATCAGTGAGAATACTCCGTTATATGTTGTAGACGGTGTGCCTATTCAATCATTCACTTCCCCGTTAACCGGAACGAATACATTGGCTGAAATCGATCCGATGACGATAGAATCCGTTGAAGTTTTGAAAGATGCTGCTTCTGCTGCCATTTATGGTTCACGTGCAAGTAATGGAGTGATTTTGATTACGACAAAGCACGGTAAAATGGGTCAAGCAACCTTTCAGGCAAATGCTTCTTATTCATGGACTTATCTGCCGGAGACTCCCATGCAAATACAAGGAAACGGGGAACGTAAATGGTGGTTATATGCCGCACGGAATATGGCAGTAGGAATGACTGACCGTGTGACGAATAATGTTACTTGGCCGACTTCCCCGGAAGAAGCTTTTAGAACGAGCGGGCAATACGATTATTTTTGGAGAAATGGAGTGGTTAGTGATTATAATAAGATTCCTTTAGAGCGTTTGTTGCAAGATAGTTTGAATCCTTTCTATAATAACTCAACAAACTGGTGGAAATACGTGTTCCATACAGGTAAAACTTTGAATGCTAATATTCAGGCATCCGGAGGAACGGAACGTGTTAAATATATGGTTGGTGCCGGTTGGTATAACGAGGAAGGTATTAATGTCGGTTCTGAATTTTCACGCGCCAATTTGATTTCAAATTTGAATTTGACCCCTCGGAAAAATTTGAGTTTGGATATGCGTTTATCTCTATCATATTCGGATATGAGTATGGCTTCTGGGGGGTTAGGAGCGAGAAATATTTCTTATATGACAGTTAATCCCAAAGGAACGTCGACGTTATTCCCTAATAGTGGATCTGCTTACGAACAAATATTTACTACGATCAATGAAGTGTCTGAGAAGAAATATAATTTTAATATTCGAGCTAATACTCGGTTAGCGTATAAAATTATTGAAGGTTTAGATGTTTCGGCTTCACTTGCAGTGGATTATTCTCAATCACAGCTTAATCGTTTTGAACCCAGTTCTTTGGATGCAAGTTACGGGTTGAGTAAGTCATACGGTCAAATGTCCGGTTCCGTGTTAATGCAGACAGAAGAATTGTTACATTACAATTTCAGTTTAAAAGAACGGCATAATTTTGATTGGCTTTTCGGTTTTTCTTACACGAGAGAAGCATCCAATGGTTTGAATGGTTCTGGTAAAGGAGCTCCTAGTGATTATATACATTATGTTGTGGATGGTATGCCGGATTTGAAAGATCTGAATGGGACTACAACTGCAATGAAATCATTTATTTCAAGTTTCAAGGAGAAAAAAATGGTTAGCCTTTTCGGGCGTTTGGCTTATAATTTTGATAGAAAGTATTTAATGGAGTTTACGCTTCGTCGGGATGGATCTTCTGTTTTCGGTAAAGATGTGCGTTGGGCGACTTTCCCGTCTATTGCAGTAGGATGGAATTTTTCAGATGAAGTATTTATGAAGAATTTTTGGTGGTTAAGCCACGGAAAAGTGCGTGCTTCGTGGGGACAGTCAGGACAAACTTTCTTGGATCCTTATTTAGCACAGGGTGCGATTGATGTCGGCAGTAATTTTTTGGGAGTGACAGGATTGGTGCCAGCCCAAATGGAAAATAGAAATCTGACATGGGAAAAATCCGATCAATATGATTTGGGATTGGACGTAGATTTGTTTGATTATCGAGTGAAAATGAAGTTGGATTATTATTATAAATACACGAAATCATTGTTGTGGCAGATAAATCTTCCCGGGACGGTTTATTTCCATTCAAAGATGTGGGATAATGCGTTGGAAATTTCAAATGAAGGTATAGAATTGGAAGCCCAATTTGATGTTTTGAGAGAAACCGAGGTTAAATGGCGTGCACGATTTAATATTTCCCGCAATTGGAATCGTTTGGAAAAAACTTACACGGGTATGGATGTCGACAGTAAATATGTTATAGGGCGTTCTGCTAATGAGTTGCTGGTATACAAAAATTTAGGGTACGCTCAAAGTGATAGTGATATTCCTAAATATTGGGATCAACAAGGAAATTACAAGGCATTAGGTAGTGGTGGTATGGCGCAACCAACCCGTTTAGGGATGAATGTGATCGCTGATTTGAACGGAGATGGGAATATTACTGATGAGGATAGATATTTCGCCGGTTCGACTTTGCCATTGGCTCATGGTGGTATCGCGAGTGAAATTAAATGGAAAGGATTTGATTTGAATATTTTATTCAACTATTCTTTGGGACGAAAGATGATTAATATGTTCAGAAAAGCATCTTTGAACTTTAATCCTATGAATATTGGTTCGGCTGTGTTCGAGGATTATCGTAACGTGACCTTCTGGCAACAGCCGGGGGATAATTCCGATTATCCTATTATTTCTGCAATTAATTATTATCACCAAGGACAGTTTGACGGGTTGGTAGATTCTAATATTGAAAAGGTGAATTTCCTTCGGTTGAAACAATTGACTTTAGGTTATAATCTTCCTTCTGCATGGGCCAAGAAGTTGTATTTGCAAGGATTAAGAGTGTTTTTCACGGGAGAGAATCTTTTCTTGTGGACGAATTATTCAGGATTAGACCCGGAAAATGTTGATCCGATGCAAGGTTTGGATCAAATGGAGAATTATCCGTCTGCAACTAAATTAACATTGGGATTAACGCTTAAATTTTAATTATGAAGAAAATTCTTTATGTTTTATTGATAGGGCTTTTTTCAGCATGTGACAGTTTGTTGGATGTGGAACCCGAAACATTAGTCAGTTTTGATAATTATTACAAAACGGAGCAGGATCTGGAAATTTCGTTATATCAACTTCAAAGTTTTATACATGGTAGATTGTTAGAGCAGAATGTGCAAGAACGAGCTGGTTTTATCTCAGAATCGAATTGGACGCAGGAGCATTTGTGGGATCCGTCTTCAATGGTTGGAATGAGGGGGCAAGGTGAAGTATGTACGTATTGGGATCAAACTTATTGGGTAGTGTATATGGCGAATGTACTATTGGATAATATGTATAAAGCAGAAGCGAATGTATCACCCGAGCGTATGAATTATTACAGAGCCCAAGCGTATTTCGGTAAGGCTTTAGGGTATTTCTTCCTAGGACGTCGTTGGGGAGAGGTCCCTATTACACGGAATAGTTCTTCATCTGAAGTATACGGAAAAAAACCTTTGCTTGAGGTTTTGGATACAGTGATTGCCAATGCGGAGAGAGCGTATAAGATGTTGCCGGTTCAAGCTGATTTGGTTGATCGTACGGGAACGCCTATAACTTCGAAACAATTCGGTAGTAAAGGTTCTGCTTGTGCTTTGTTAGCTCATGCTTATGCTTGGAAAGGAAGTATGATTGATTTGATGGGACTTGATGGAAATTCGAATGAATGTTATAAAAAATCAGTAGAATATGCCAATTATTTGATAAAAGGAGATGCCGGAAATTATAGTTTAGTACGTGATCCTGAAGAATTGTGTAAATATTTTTCTGATTATCAGGCAAATAATCCGGAGTCGATATTTGAATTTTCATTGGATATGTCGGCGGAACATATTCTTTCGACGTATTTGATCGGTCGAGAATTTATAGGATATCCGGTTGAGCCTTCAACAAAAGCGGGGGACCAACAATATAAATCAAGTAAAATTTCTTATACGACAATCAGAACGTTGTATGATACGCTGGATTTGAGACGGGATGCTTATTTTCATAGGTATAGTTACTATAGTACCGATTCTGTTCAATTTATGTTTACTGATACGACAGAGGTTGTTATGAAGCATTTGCAGGATAGTGTTCGGAAAGAAATTACTGAACTTACCGGGGGTGTCGCTTACCCCTTTAAATGGCGCGAGGGCGTGTATAAAGCTGATCCTTATAATCCGGGTACGATGCAATTAATAGCAATCAAATCAAATTATTCTTATTGGCGTTTATCAGACATATATTTGCTACGAGCCGAGTGTTATGTCAAATTAGGAGAAGAGGGTTTGGCGCAAGCGGATTTGAACGAGATTCGAGGAATTAATAATGTGAAGCCTTATCCCAATAGCGGTGGTGATGAGAAAGGTTTGAAATATGCTATTTTCCACGAACGTGAACGCGAGTTATTAATGGAGGGGCATCGTTTTTATGATGCCGTACGCAACGGGATGGAGTATATTAACACTTATTTACCGGGAGCGTTGAAGACGTTGACATTGACTGATGTGAAAAATGGTGCATTATTTTTCCCGATTCACGAGAGTGCATTTAAAATGAACGGATTATTAAGGCAGAATGTGTATTGGGCCCCGTATATGAGAAAATAAAGGAATAAGATATGAAACAGATTATATTATTAGGATTGTTATTATCCGTTTTTATCGGATGTACAAAGTATAACCAGATTGATACGGGTATAGCCCGGAAAAAGTATCCGGGGAATATGTATGAATATTTTCATTCGGATTCTTATAACTGGGATTCATTATTGTTAATGATCGAGTATACAGGAACGAAAGAGTATTTTACAGGAGAGAAAGCCGGATATGAAGAAATTACATTTTTTGGTCCGACAAACCACTCTATCCGTCGGAAGATGTTCGAGGAAACCCAACTGAATACGGAGACTTGGGTGCAAGAACCGATTTATAAGAGTGTAAAAGCATATGTGGAGGCAAAAGGTGTCGAATATTGTAAAGAATTGATTTTGCGGCATGTCGTGAAAGGGAAATATGAAGTAAAAGATATTCCGAGAGGGACGAGTGATGATGATGCATCAGGAGTCATTTTCACTTCTGCTTTTGGTTCTACATTCCGGGTGTTTTCATTCCGGGAACCGTACGAAAAAGTTCCGGAGGCGGGAGCAGTGGTCTTGTATATAAAAGGTGGAATGAATATGTCCACAAGCATAGATGTTGCATCAACAGACATAGAACCGACCAATGGGATTGTTCATTCTTTGGCTTATGGATTCACTTGGGGACAATTATAATGAAATGTAAAAACGGAACAAGATGAAACAGACAATATTATTTCTATTTGTGATGGTTTTGGCTTTTAGTGCATGTCATGATGTGAAGATTGGGTATTTGAAAGCCGATAATGCAGAATATTATCCGGATTCATTGGTCGTTGAGACTGATTTAAGCAAGGTAAGTCAAAATAAAGTGGATAACGATGCTCCATGGGTAACGAATACGATTAGCGGAATGTTGGGAACAGAGCCGTTGTCTTATGAGTTTGTAAGTGTACGAGCGATTGATGGAGGTGATGCGGATATATTCGCAAAAGAAATTGTTGTACGTGGTAGTGGACGTATGCAATTCCCGTTAAGGACAGAGGCTCCCAAGGGACGCTATATTGTTACCTTAAAGGTAAGTAATGAAGATTATTCTGCGATTTTGCCGGATGTGTTTACGTTTATTTTGAAATGAATATAATGAGAAAATATTTTACAATGATATGCTTCACCCTGTTCATGGGGTGGAGCGTATCAGGCTATAGCCAAGGGATTAAGTTCTTCGAGGGAACCTTCGAGGAAGCATTAGTGAAAGCAAAACAAGAGAATAAACTCGTATTTGTGGATTTTTTTGCAACATGGTGCGGACCATGTAAACAAATGGCAGAGAAGGTGTTCACGGACGAAGAAGTGGAAAAATACATGAATGAAAAGTTCGTGTGTATGCAAATCAATGTCGAGGCAGCCGGATGGCAGAAAGAAACTGCCGAGAAATTTAATGTAACGGTATTACCGACATTGATATTTTTTAAAGCGGATGGAAACGTGGCATCCCGTTTGGCTGGAGCTCGGGAAAAGGATGATTTTTTGAATGCAGCCAAAGTGGCTAGCGGAGAACAATTAAGTTTCGAGAAATTGTATGACCGTGCTAAATCGAAAAAAGATTTGGCTGATATGCAGTTGGTATTGAAACAGGCTCCGGATTATGTGGGTGGTTTGCAGGGAATGGAAGCACAAAAATGGATTGTGCGTATTGATAAATTATATGCCGAGTATGTGAAGGCAAAAATGGGACCGGATTTTATTAATAAAGAGGATTTCCAAATCGCGAATAAGTTTAATAAAAAGAACGTGAAAGATGATGCGGTGATGGAGTTTATTGCCAAAAATCTGGAAACGTACATGAGTAAATTGGGAGAAGCTCCGGGTATCTTGATGGTCGAGTATAATAATGCTGTTATCGAGCAATTGGCAAAAGCGGGTAAGAATGAATACAAGAAATATTTGGAGAGAATCAATGGTGATCTGGAAGCGGCTTACGCTATTATGCCGACGGGAACGTTGACTCCTTATGAGAAATTCAAATATTATTATGATGGAATGTATTTATTGTCTTACAAGAAAGATGCGGAGTCTTATGTTCAATTAATGAATAAGTATTTGGCGGCTTTGGGTGATCAGGTGGGAGCGAATGATTATGGTGAGATTGCTCAAAATATGTATGTCATGAGTAAGGGAAAATTGAACAACGAACAATTAGGACAAGTGAAGGATTGGTTGGTGAAAGCTATGCAATACGAGGGAACCGGATTGATCGACAGGATTAATTTTGTGACGATGTTGGGGGATACGTATAAGGCATTGAAAGATTTTGATAAGGCAAAAGAAGCTTATAACCAAGGGTACATGGAGGCTTTACAGATCGAGAATAAAATGCAATCTGTTCAAGTGCAAATGATTATGAAACGTAAACTGGAAGCACTGGAATTAGCGAAATAAATAAAGTATGAGGGGATTATTAGTAACGATTGCCGTGTTTCTTTGCACGGTTGGGACTCCTTTGTCCGCGCAGGAAGGCATGGAAGGATTGCGTCACGGGAAACTGGATAACGGTCTGACGTATTACGTGAAGCATTCCAAGGCGGAGCCGGGAAGGGTGAGTTTTTACCTGTTGCAAAACGTGGGGGCGATACTGGAAGAGGATCACGAGAACGGGTTGGCGCATTTCTTGGAGCATATGGCGTTTAACGGTACTACCCATTTCCCGGGAGGGGTGATGCCTTATTTGAGGGGAAGAGGTATTTTCACGTTCAACGCGAAGACAGGGATAAACCAGACGGTGTATAATATCGAGGATGTACCCGTGGCAGAAGGCGGATTGGTGGACACGTGTATGTTTATCGTGAAAGACTGGTGTAGCGAGATATTGCTGAAAGATAAAGATATTGACGAGGAGCGGGGCGTGATTATCGAGGAATGGCGGAGTCATTATAACGTGGGGCGTCGCTTGCAGGAAGGAGCGGCTCCGGTGGTGTACAATCACACGAAATATGCCAAACGGAACGTGATCGGGACGGTGGAATTATTGCAATCGTTCCCCTCGGATGTATTACGGGAGTTTTATCGTAAATGGTACAGACCGGATTTGCAGTGCGTGATCGTGGTCGGGGATATTGACGAGGAGGAATTCGAGGAGCGGGTAAAGGAGCTGTTCGGGCAGATTCCCGCGAGGGAGAATCCGTTGGAACGGTACGAGGTGGAGATTCCTGACCGGGCGGATATGGATTACATGTTGATTCTTGACGCGGAGAACCCGTCGAAGATGATTTCTTTCCACCAACGGGCACACCGGCAGGAGGGATTGGATGAGGTCGGACGCAAGGCGTATTCTTTTAAGGCACGGATTTTTAACGCTTTGATGGGACAACGTCTGTCCCGTATCGTGAACGCGAACAAGGAGAAGTTTTTGAGCGTTTCCGGTACATTCGAGAGTTTCGTGCGTAATTATAACGGGTTCTCTTTAGACGTGATTCCGTATAAAAATCAGGATGCGGAGGCTTTCGAGCAGGTGTGGACGGCGTGGGAAGAGATTCGTCGTTACGGTTTTACCGACAAAGAGGTCGAGAGAGTGCAGGAGGCTCTTTTCCAAGAGTTGATGAAAATGGAAAGTGAGGTAGAGAAGGAGAGTAACCCGTATTATGTATCCGTATTCCAGAATCATTTCTTGGCGGGAATGCCCTTTCACGAGCAACCGGTAGAGTTGGGTTTGTTGAAAGAGGCTTTGCTGGAAATCACCGCGGAGGATATGAGTCACTGGATTCACTCGTGGGCGAACGATAGTAATCAGATTGTCGTGGTGTCCGGGAATGACAAGGATTATAAATACTTGACTAAAGATGATATTCTGAATATCATGGCTAAGGTGGCGGAAAAAGATATAGAGCCGGAGGTCGAGGAACACAAGACGCCGGAACCGTTTGACCTGCAACTTCAAGCCGGAACGATTAGGAAAGTGAAAAAGCTGGATCGTTTCAAGGCGGAAGAGTGGACATTGTCTAATGGCGCCAAGGTGTATTACAAGCACGTGGAGGAAGGACACGGGTTCTTCTCGCTGGCTTGCAGCAGTCATGGCGGTCGTTCGGTTGTCGCCACGGAGGATTTACCGACATTAACGGCTATGCAAGCATTGACTTTGAAGTCGGGATTGTACAAGTATGACTTGAGCACGTTGAAAGAATTGGTACAAGGCAAGCAGATCCGTTTGAATATGATGATCAGTGATTACACGGAAGGCTTCGGGGGAAGCACGAAAGCGGAGAATGCTGAACTTTTGTTCCAGTTGTATTATTTGTTGTTCCAGCAACCCCGTTTCGATAGGACGCAATTTGACAAATATGTCGAGCGTTCCCGCTACGCGTACGAGAACCAACGGAAGACACCGCAAAATCTCGTGCAGGACACTATCCGGATGTTGACCGTGAGAGAAGACGAACGGAATAAGGATTATGGCGTGGCGTATTTCGACATGATGAATTTCGAACGGTTGGAATCCTTGTATCGTGAACGTTTCTCGAATGCCGGGGAGTTTACTTTCTGTATCGTGGGGGATATCGATCGGGACGAGGCTGCACGCTTGGCGTGTGAATATATCGGTGCTTTGCCTTCTCGCGGGGGAAAGAAAGAGGAGTATATTATCCGTGATTATAGCGTGGATACCGATACTATTGCACGTGAATTTAAAGTGGTGATGCCGGGGGACAAGGGGATGGTGAATATCGTGCTGGAGAATGATGGCAAGTTCTCGCTGAAAGAGCAGATAGCTTTTAATATCTGGGGACAGATGTTGCGGGCTCGTTACTTCTCTATCGTGCGGGAGCAGGAGAGCGCGAGTTATGGTGTGAACGCGGATGCCGGCTACCGGGACTTTCCGGATAGGAAAGCAACCCTGATGATCGGTTTCGAGACGGAGAGCGATAAGGTGGAAAGGATGAAAGAGATTATCTACCGGGAATTGGAGAAGAGTACCAAAGAACTTTTCAAGGAGAGTGAATTGGCTCCCGTCGTTACGGTAATAAAACGAAGTAACGAGCAGGTAAACGAGAATCTCGGTATCGATTTCTGGATGAATGTGTTAAATAGTTATGCGGAATACGGAAAAGATATCACGGATCACAGTGCTTTTGACAAAGCCTTGGATAGTATTACCGTGAAAGATATTCAACGTGTGGCTCAAAAGTTTTTGAAACACGTGAAATTGCGGGACTGGGTAATAAAATCGGAGAAAGAGAATCCGTTATCGGATTGGGAATAATTTTAGTACGTGTGTGGGGGGCTGCTTTCGAGCAGCCCTTTAATTTTTGATTTCATGATTTTAGATTTATGATTCCACCCACATGTGCTTTACTCGTTCCGTGGTTAAAAGTCTTTTTGGTTGGAACCTTTATTTCAAACCTTCCGTATACAACGGAAATTGTTATTAAAGGAAGATATTATGAGGAGTTATACTTTTATTGCAGCATTGTTGGCTTTGTTTTTTGTCGGGTGTCAGAAACCGACGATTAATATAGAGGAGAATACGTTGTCTTACACGAACAATGAATGGGATGTATCAGTGAATCGTCCGGTATTTTCGGCTCAGAATGCGGCTTTGGAGAAAGGATGCAAGGAGGTGAATGAGCGGGTGACAAAATTGATTGACAGTCTGCAAAATGATTTGAAAGAACAATTGAAAGAATACCTGCAAGAAGCACAGGAGATGAAGATCAATCCCATGATACCGTTTACTCTGGATATTCAGGATAGTGTTTTTATGGCAGACGACCGTTATATCAGCTTGCGTCTGGTTGTTTACACGTTGACGGGAGGAGCGAACGGGTTGACGGAGTATTATGCTTTTAATTACAGCATGAAACAGGGTAAATTCCTTGAACCGGAAGATATATTGAATTACAACAAGAGTGCCGAGATTGACAAACAAATCAAGACGAATTTCAAGAACCCGGACAATTGTTTCACGGATGTACCGACATTGTCAAACGTGACGACCGTAAATTTTTCAACGAATGATATTTGTTTTACCTATGAGCCTTTGGTATTAGGTGCTCATTATTGTGGAGCGGCTCAGGTATCCGTTCCCCGCATGATTTTGAAGGGTGATTTATTGTTAAAATAGTAGTGGAGATTTGTAGGGAAGATAAGGGCGATCCGAAAGGGTCGCCTTTTTTGTGTTGATATTTTTGAAAAAAAGTCATAACTTGCACCCGAATTATACGGTGTGCCAGATGTTATTGTATCAGTTTAACCACGGTGACGAGAGAGCTTTTAAAAAGTTGTTTGACAACTTTTTTAATCCGTCGTGTGCTTTCGTGAAACGGTATATTCAAGAGCATGAAGCGGTGGAAGATGTGGTGCAGGATACTTTTATTCATATTTGGGAAAAGCGCGGTATCTACACGGATATGGTTTATTTTAAGGCTTATTTATTCAAGGCACTTCGTAACAATGCCTTGTATTATTTACGGCAACACCGGGAAAATGAAGATGTAAATCCGGCTATAGAAGATGATTCGGATAGTGTATTAAATGCTATTATCGAGGAAGAAGTACACCGGGAAATTATTTGCGCGATTGATAAATTACCTCCCGAAAGACGACGAATCGTGGTAATGAGTATGAATGGTTGTTCGCAGGAGGAGATCGCCGAGAAGATGAATATATCCGTGAACACGATCAAGACCCAGAAAAGAAAAGCCTATGCTTTTTTGCGGGAGGAATTGAAGAATTTGTTCGTGTTTTTTCTTGTTCTTATGAATTTGTAGAGAGATTTTTGAAATAAATTCAAAAAAAACGCATTCCCGGTCACCCCTAAATCGTGTTTCTGCATATTATATATGAATAGTCAGGAAAACATTTATGGAAAAATATAGGGAATCGATAGAATTAGCAGAACAAATCACGAAATACCTGAAGGGAAAACTTTCACCGGAGGAGGAGGTCGAGTTGAAAAAACGACTACATGCTCATCCGGAGGGAGAGCAACTTCTGGCTCGGGTTCAGGACGAACGATCTATTGCCGCCAAAAAAGAGATGTACGCATCGTTTAGCGCGGATAAGAGTTGGGAAAGGATTCGGAAAGTTACAGGCAAGAAGTCTTCGGGGATGATGTACCGGATGTTCTGGTGGGCGGCTGTTTTTGCCTTGCCTCTTGCTGTAGCCGCCTCGATTTTTCTGGTGAATAAAAGTAAACAGGAGGATCGTCCTCAATATATCGTGGATGCTTATTTTGAATCCAACAAAACGATGTTGGAACTACCCGGGGGAAAATGTATAGCTTTGGATACAGTAAAAAACGTGACGAAAGAATTGAATGATTTTGGTGTCACGCTGGCTGAAGGGCAGGGATTGGATTATTCCGGTCTGGATTCCGTTATGGATGCGAAGGTGGAATATCACAAGGTCGTGGTACCCCGGGGAGGAGAATATAATCTGAAGCTTGCCGATGGCACAAATGTCTGGATGTTTGCCGAATCGGAAATTCGTTTCCCGACCCGTTTTGAAGGAAATAAACGGGAAGTGTATTTGTCGGGAGAGGCTTATTTCGAGGTACATCATGATCCCGTTCATCCTTTCTACGTGAAAACGAAGTCGCTCGACGTGAAGGTACTGGGAACAAGTTTTAACGTGAAAGCCTATAATAATATGGATGTTGTGGAAACCTCGTTGGTTGAGGGGGTGGTAAGCGTGAAGGATAACGTGTTGCGTCCGAATATGCAAGCTGTCTTCCACAAGAACACGGGAGATTTTTCTTACCGGAAAATAAACGGGGAGAGTTATC
>OGYC01001932.1_pt1 | contig 15689 bp, 14 predicted proteins | sample 1576461 | NCBI WGS metagenome assembly OGYC01 (sample SAMEA3541569, study PRJEB24748) | human gut metagenome | biome: human gut; feature: human-associated habitat; material: faeces | place: China | collected 2012 | reverse complement strand
ATCAATTTTTTGTTAATTATAAATTAATTTCCGTTGTATTTCGGAAAAACCGGGCTCAGTATCCCGCAGGCGATGACGCAGTGGAACTGGTACCCCTGCGTCCGGTTCACCGTGAACGGCGGGGAGACTGAATGGATCGCCACCGGAGGCAGCCGGGAAGGAGCGTGGCGCATCGGCCAGCGTGTGCAGGTGCTGTATGACCCTGCGCGCCCCGGCGAATATGCGCTGGACGGAGACGCCGCTCCGATGCACGCTGTGCGTGCCGATTTCATATGGGCTGTGGTGCTTACCGCGGCAGGCGCCGCGCTGCTGGCGTTGTATTTTATTTGAGGCCCGCCGCCGCGCGCGGCGGAGCATCTGAGGAAAGGAGGCGGCACGCTTGGAAAAATTCATTCACTCGGTCACCCTGGACAAGGACCTGTGCAAAGGGTGCATCAACTGCATCAAGCGCTGCCCCACCGAGGCCATCCGGGTGCGGAACAAAAAAGCCTACATCATCACCGAAAGGTGCATCGACTGCGGAGAATGTATCCGGGTCTGCCCGCACCACGCAAAGAAAGCAATTTTTGACGAGTTGGACGTGATCCACCGTTTTGAATATGTCATCGCGCTGCCCGCGCCTTCGGCAACAATGATCATGAAGTGCGTGTTGCCGGCCAGACGCGCCTGCCGGATGCGGTCAATGACGTCACCGTCAAAATCAAGCGGCTTTTCCGGCACCAGAACCGCCGTTGCACCGGTGGCAAGCCCGACATAAAGTGCCAGATGGCCCGCGTTGCGGCCCATGACCTCAACGACGGAGCATCGCTCATGCGACTGCATCGTGTCGCGCAGGCGGTCGATGGCCTCGACAGCGGTATTGGCGGCCGTGTCATAGCCGATGGTATAATCGGTGCAGACAATGTCGTTGTCAATCGTAGCCGGAACGCCGACGACCGAAATGCCCTGTTTTGCAAGCTCTACCAGCCCGCGGAACGAGCCGTCGCCGCCGATGGAGACAATGCCGTCCAGCCCAAGCAGCTTGCAGGTCGCGGCGGCCTTTTTCTGCCCCTCCAGCGTGCGGAATTCATCGCTGCGCGCCGTATAGAGCATCGTGCCGCCGCGGTTGATGATATGCGCGACATTGCCGTTTTTCAGAACCATAAAATCGCCGTTGATCAGGCCATTATAACCGCGGCGGATGCCGACACACTCGATCCCCATATATGTGCACGCGCGCACAACAGAGCGGATGGCCGCATTCATGCCGGGCGCGTCGCCGCCGGAGGTCAGAACACCGATTCGTTTGACTGCATTTGCCATACAGGTACTTCCTCTCCATTAAAATTGCTTTCATCATACCCCAAAAAAGCAAAAATGTAAACAGGCAATCGCGCAGAATCGGCGGAGTTCTGTGAAAAATCAATCTTCAGGAAAAATTTATGTTTTCTTCGCCGCAGGTGTGCTATACTTACAATATATACATAAGGGAGGCGGGAGCTTGAACCAGACAGGAAGAATTCTGGAGGAAGTCAAAAAAGCAGTATGCGGAAAGGACCACGTGCTGGTATGGGTGCTGACCGTGCTGCTCGCAAGAGGACACGTCTTATTGGAGGATATCCCCGGCGTCGGTAAAACGACCATGGCATTGGCCTTTTCCCGTGCACTGGGGCTGGAATATGGCCGCGTCCAGTTTACGCCGGACGTACTGCCGTCAGATATTACGGGCTATTCTGTCTACCAGAAGGAGACTGGCAAGCTGGTCTATCAGCCGGGCGCGGTGCTCTGTAATCTGTTTCTGGCGGACGAGCTGAACCGCGCGACCTCGCGTACACAGTCTGCGCTTCTGGAGGCCATGGAGGAAGGCCAGGTCACGGTCGACGGCGTCAGCCATCCGATCCCGCAGCCGTTCATCGTCTTTGCCACGCAGAACCCAACCGGCGCTGCTGGTACGCAGCTGCTGCCGGATTCGCAGATGGATCGGTTTACCGTTCGTCTGTCCATCGGATATCCCGCACCGGAGGATGAGCGCAATATGGTGCTCGCCCGGCAGGGCGTCAATCCACTGCAAACCGTCTGTCAGGTGCTTTCGCGCGACGAGCTGATCGCCATGCAGGACGAGGCCGCCGCTGTTTACATCAAGACCGAATTGATCGACTACATCGTCGCGCTGATCGACGCCACGCGGAAGCATCCGATGATCCTGCGCGGCGCAAGTCCTCGTGCGACGCTCTCTCTGACCGCGATGGCCAAGGCAGTCGCCTATGTCCAGCGGCGGGATTATGTGGTGCCGAAGGATATTCAGGTCACGTTCCCGCAGGTCATCGCGCACCGCCTGCTGCTGGCTCCGGAGGCCGGAGCGCGTCAGATCACGCCGGAGCAGCTGCTCGACGAGATCCTGCATCAGGTCCCGTCGCCAAGACTGTAAGGCTATGGCGAAAAACCGCATTCTCTACGGGCTGTTTCTACTCGCAGCCGTGATCTTTCACAGCTTTTATACCGGCTGGTTTTCGTTTTTCCTGCTGGTGTTCGCCGTGCTGCTGCCGGTTTTTTCGCTGCTCGTCAGCCTGCCGGCCATGCTCCGCGCTGCTTATGAAGCGGAGCTTCCGGCGCGCTGCTTCTGCGGGCAGACTGTGCAGTACCGGCTGACCGCCCGGCACATGGCAAAGCTTCCGGTATCCCGCTGCCGCCTGCGCCTGACGGTATCCGACACCGTGGGCGGCGAGGTGCGCCAGCAAAGGCTGGAGCTTGCAGGGACGCTCGGCTTTGCGCTGCGCATTGATACGCGCCACGCAGGCGTGCAGACCTTTCAGCCCGGCAAGGGCCGCGTGTGCGACGCGCTGGGGCTTTTCAGCCTGCCGCTGCGCCTGCCGGACGCCTGCTCCATCGCCGTCGAGCCGGAGCCGCAGGAGCCGCCCGTGCTGCCGAACCTCAGCCATTTTCAGTACCGCTCCTATCATCCAAAGCCCGGCGGCGGCTTTTCCGAGATCCACGATCTGCGCGAATACCGCCCCGGCGACAGCCTGCATGAGATCCACTGGAAGTTGTCTGCCAAGACCGACAAGCTGATCGTCCGCGAGGCGGAGGAGCCGGATCTGGGCCTGGTTGTGCTGAGCTTCGACTTTTCCGGAACCCGCACGCAGCTGGACAGCACGCTGCGGCAGCTGCTGTGGCTTTCCGGCTGGCTGACCGAAAGGGAAGTGGCCCACCAGATCGACTGGATCGAGCCGGATTCGCTGGAGCCGCAGACAAAGTCCGTCAAAACGCCGGACGATCTGCGGGAGCTTTTGACCACGCTTTTGCAGACCCATCTGACCGGCAATACGCCCTCGCTTGCGTCCAGAGCCTACCCGCACGCGGATTGGCGCTATCATGTGCAGCCGGAGGAACAGGAGGTGCAGCAGGCATGAAACCGTCAAAATATACGTTCTTTACGTCCCTGCTCTGTGCCTCTGGTCTGTCTGCCGGGCTGTGCTTCTGCGTGATGACCTCGTTTGCCGTCCCGGCGGACGGCCTTTCGCTGGTATGCGCGTGCGTCCTTGCAGCGCTGCTCTTTTCCGCGCTGCTCCTGCTGCCGAAAAGCTGGATCTGGCTGCTGGCCATGGCTGCGCTTGCGGGCGGCGGGCTTTATATGCTGCGCGCACAGCTTGTCGATAGCACGTCTGCACTTGTTTTTGCCGTTACGCAGCAATACGCAGAGGCGATCCCGGGTATGCAGGCCGTCCATCTGACGGATGCCGCCGGCGCGGATGCAACGTTGGCTTTCATTCTGATTGCAGCGCTTTATGCGCTTCTTTGCAGCTGGACGGTCATGCGCAGTGAAAGCCTTGTCTATCTGCTTGTTTTGACACTGCCGGTTCTGGCGCTGTGCCTGATCATTCTGCAGACGCCTCCGGCGGCCTGGGCCATTTTGCTCGTTGTAGGTGTTCTTGCGCTGCTTCTTCTGACGCAGCTGCTCCGCGCACGGCAGGCAGGCGAGGGGAACCGGCTGGCGCTGCTTCTGGCCGCGCCGCTGGCGCTCTTGATCGGCTTGCTCGCCGTTCTGTTTCCGGCTGGTACGTATGACCGCGCCGAATGGTCCGACCATCTGCAGGAAACCATCTCCACAGCCGCAGACAAGCTGACGCTCTTCCGCCGCGACGCGCAGACCGGACAGGTGAAATTCACCTCGCCTATCAGCCCCAGTACGCTCGGCAGCTATCTCTGGGATTCCAGCGTAACTGGCGTCAATCTCAACCGGGTCGGGCCGCAGCGCCAATTTGGCCGCTCTGTGATGCGCGTAAAAGCAACGCTTGGATCCTCTTGGTCTGGCGCTTCATTCTACCTGCGCGGGGATTCCATGGCCGTTTATGAGGATAACCGTTGGAAACCGCTCCCGGAAAATGCATATCCTGATATGAAGAATATGCATAATCCGCTTTTGGCAGGAGAGGCTGTCGTCAGCTTTCAGCCAGAGGTAACGATCGAAACGGATATGAAGTCCGGGATCTATTATATCCCATACAACGCAACCGCGTTTCCGGAGGACGCGGAGCCGTTTTACGACGCCTACGTCAAAAACCCCTCGCAGCAGACGAATTATACGGTTCCCTATGTTCTCTCGCGCAGCCCGTTGCAGAACAGCGCGTATGATGCGTTCGTCCATGAGACCTACACACAAGTCCCGGATGAGACGCGGCAGGCACTTTCCGACATCCTCTCGGAGCTGGTCGGGGAGGAGGACGCCGATCCGTATCAGTATATCCCGCGTGTTCTGGAGTATGTGTCGACCAGCGCCCGCTATGACCTCAATACGCCGGCTGTGCCGGACGGAGAAGATTTTGTGTCGTGGTTCCTGCACGACAGCGAAACTGGTTACTGTGTGCATTATGCGACTGCGGCGACGATTTTGCTGCGATGTCTTGGCGTTCCGGCGCGTTATGTGACCGGCTATTACACAGATGTGTATGAAAACGAATGGACGACCGTGACCTCGGACGATGCGCATGCGTGGGTGGAGATCTATCTGAACGGGATCGGCTGGCTTCGGGATGATCCAACGCCTGCGGCAGACACCCCTGCGCAGACAGCACCGGAGGAACCCATTGCCGCTCCTATTGAGCCGGCAGACAACCAGCCGGAGGATACGCCGCCCGCAGGCGACGAACCGCCCGCTGTCCCGGATATCCCGGCAGAAAGTCAGGAAACACCACAGAAAACCGACAAAAAGTCCGTTAACATCCTGCATTTTGTTTGGCCGGTTCTGGTGTTGGCTGCCGCCCTGTTCCTTTGGCGCGCGCTGCGGTTCAGCGTTCGAAGAACTGCGATTGGGAGGGGCTCACCCAACCGCCGGGCAGTTGCGCTGTATCATCATATCTGCTGGCTTTCCCGGCAGACCAAAACAGAGGTTCCGAGCGATTTTCTGGAAATCGCTGAAAAGGCAAGATTCAGCCATCATAAGCTGAACAGGGAAGACCTGCTTCCGATGCAAGCGCACGCGGAACAGCTGACAAAGCAGCTGCTCGCAGACAAGCGCTTCTGGAAACAGGTCCTGTATCGCGTGATTTATGCACTTGGATAAGCATTAAGAGGTTTCCTATGGAGTATAGCTGGTTCATGCGATTTTCTTCCGGCGAAGCTGGAACTCTGGCGATGCAAGCCTCACGCCGGAATGTCGGATCTCATGCCATACCGTCTGCGTTTTGAAAAGCGCCAGCGTTTGCAGCGGCAGAAAACACGCCATGAAAACAGGATAGAGCAGGATGCCGCCTGTCAGTCTGAAATCCAACCGTTTTTCCAGCACCAGTGCCGCAGCAGCCACCGCGAGACTGCCAGCATAAGCGGAGAGCAGACTGACCGGCAGGCTTTGCAGGGATATGCTGCCCGCGAGGAACGCTGCCAGTGTAAAAAACGGGGTCAGCGCCTGCAGGAACGGAAACGCAAGCTGAAGCATACCGTCCAGCCGGTTCAGACTGGGTCGGCGCAGAAAATTCCGAAAAAGCTTTGGCAGCGTCAGGCGTGAAACCTGCATGATGCCGCTCATCCAGCGTCTGCGCTGCACGAGCGAGGCGCGCCATGTGACCGGCTCCTCGTCATAGGTCACAGCGCTTTCGCAGTAGCCGATCCGGACGCCGTGCGTCAGACAGGCTGCATACAACTCAGCATCCTCCGCAAGCGTGCAGCAGGGGAATCCGCCCAACGCTTCCAGCAAATCGCGCCGAATGGAAAAGCCGGTTCCAATTACTCTGGCGGATAGCCCCAGAGCCTCTCTGGCGCGGTTCAGGAAGCGATTTGCCGTACAGAAATAGATCTCATAACAGGCGCTGATCCCGGCCTGCATACGGTTCTTTGCAAGAATCCGGCTTTTAACGATTGCAGAGCGCAACAGCGCCTGATTCATTTCGGCTAAAAATGCGGGATCCGCCTCGTTATCGGCGTCAAAAACACAGAATGCATCGTAGTGCTGCTGGCCACGCAAAAGTGTGTCCGCCGCATACTGAAGCGCAGCACCCTTGGAGCGGACAGAGGACGGCATTTCCATGATCCTGGCTCCAGCGCGCTGTGCTGCTTCCACGGTGTGGTCGGTGCAGTTGTTCGGGAGCACCCAGATATCAAATAATTCCCGTGGATACCGCTGCGCCTGAAGACTTTCGATCAGTCCTGCAATACAGCTTTCTTCATTTCTGGCCGCGATCAATATGGCGAACCGCCGCTGTCCGGCGGAAGCTGCCGGCTTTTTCCGCCTGCACAGGCAGAAGAGTGAAACAGCCAAAAAGTATAGGGAAAGCAGCTTAAAAATCAGAAAAAACGCATTGACTGCCGCATTCATAGAATTTTCTCCTTTGTAGTTTCTGTGCCTCAAGTATATCATATCTGCACGCACATGGGCGAAAGCATCCGATTAAGCATTGCTTAAGATTCGATGAAGGACGCGAACCCACTGCCAGATAGGGAAGCGCATTAACAGACCAGACCACGGTAGAAGAGGTCAATATTTGTTTGGGTCTTGTGAACGCAACAAAATAAAGATTTTGTTGCGTTCAGAGGACAGGTGTGTTATAATACCTTTATCAAAGCTGTTCTAAAGGAGTTTTTATGTATGCAGCCGTATTCTGAATGTCCGCAGGTGCTGCGGGACTTTTTATCGTATCATGAATCGATCAAGGGCCAATCACGGCGCACGGTTTCGGAATATCATCTGGATCTGCGGATGTTTCTTCGGTTTCTGACGCTGATGCGCAAGGAGCTTCCGTATCAGACGCCGCTTGACGAGATCGACATTAAATGGATCGACGCGTCCGTTCTCGATACGGTGTCGTCTTCTGAGGTGTTTGATTTTCTATCTTATCTTACAAACGACCGGCAAAACCGTGAAGGCCCGGCTGATGTCGGGATCGCGGCTGCTGCCCGCGCGCGGAAGCTGTCGGCCATTAAGGCATTCTATAAGTATCTGACCATCAGCACCAAGCAGATCCAGAACAATCCGGTCAAAGATATCGAATTTCCCAAAATTCGCCGCAGCCTGCCGAAATACCTGACACTGGAAGAATCTACCGCGCTCTTGAAGGCTGTCGATGGGCCGAATAAAAACCGGGATTTTGCAATTTTGATGCTGTTTCTGAATTGTGGGATCCGCCGTTCGGAACTGGTCGGGCTGAATCTTACGGACGTCTATGAGGATCGCATTCGCGTTGTCGGCAAAGGCAATAAGGAACGGATCGTCTACATGGGCTCTTCCTGCCGGAAAGCCATCGACCGGTATCTGGAGGAACGGAACCAGATCATGCTGACGGACAATAAGGCGCTCTTTGGGTCACGGGATAAAAACCGTATCAGCGTTTCTGCCGTCCATCGGCTGGTCAAAAAGCACCTGCTGGAATCCGGACTTGACGCGTCACAGTTTTCCGCGCATAAGCTACGGCACACTGCCGCAACGCTGATGCTAGCGAACGGCGTGGATCTGAAAACGCTGCAGGAGGTTCTGGGCCACGAAAATCTGAATACGACGCAGATCTACACGCACATTGAAAATACAGATAAGAAAATTGCCGCAGAGGCCAATCCCCTTTCCAAGCTGAAGCTATAAAAAGCAGGCAGCGCACAGCTTTGGCTGCGTACTGCCTGCTCAGTTTGTTATCCCATATTTGCGAAGGTCGTTCCAAGGCTGGTATTAAATCCAAGCGCTTGATACATTGCCTCGTCGCACGCGGCGCAGCATACGGTTAAGCTTGCAATATCGTTTTCTCTGCACCAGCTTTGCGCTGCTTCCGCCAGCTTCCGTGCGGTTCCCCTGTTTCGGAATGCGGGTTCAATGTAAAAATCCTCAAACACGCCCACATTCGAACAGGAAAAAGTCGAATAATATGCGGCAACACTGCACATACCGACAGCGCGATAACCGCGCTTGGCAAAAAAGAATGTGATTCTCCCCTCTCGGACGGCCTTCTGAAGCTGTTTCTGCTGGATTTTTGTAAGTGATTCCTCGCCAATTTCACGTTTGAAGCCGTTTTCCAGCTTCAAAAGCTGCCAATCAACGGGGTCTTTCAGAATCTCCACGGTAAACGGCACAGTCTCCGCAGGCGGCAGAAGCATCAACGGCTCTCCCCACTCGTCCACGCCGTTTTCTACAAATCCGACACGCTTCCAGAACCGGAGGCGCCGTTCATCCCCACCATAATTCAGCTCCGCATAGCGTGCGCCGTGTTCCTTCGCCCATTCCAGTAGTACAGCGGCACACTCCCGGCCCGTGCCGCCGCCACGAAAATCCGGGAAAATGCAGAACTCCAAAATGAAGCATTTCCCGTCCTCTGAGGTGAAGATCGCCGGCAGCGCGAAGCCGATATCCTGACCATTTCGTTCAAAAAACAGGTAATAGCACCTGTCCTGCAGCCGGTTGTGCACGTGTTCGATCTGCACACGGTATTCCGTATCGCTCAGAAAATGCTTGAGGTTTTCGTCCTCCGGGTCAGGGAAAATATCCCGCTTGTGATAGGAGTAAAGCTGCTCCCAAAAGGCGGCAGTATCGGCTTCTGAAATCGCTTCACGGATGATGATCTGGTTTTTCATGCTGTTTCCTCCAAAATTTGATTCGGAGGGTTAGGAAGCGTGAACCCTCCATACACGACTCAATTTCATAAAAAACCACCCTTTCTGCTTCGTATTTGCAGGCAAATTGTCTGCTGCCGCTATTATAGCAGGAGGTTCCCCGAATTGCAAGAAATAGAAAAACCAGACAGCACACAGCCATAGCTGCGTGCTGTCTGGTTTTTATGCTGCGATTAACCGCCCAGATAGGCTTTTTTGATGGAATCGCTTTCAAGAAGCTCCTTGCCGGAACCGGAGAGCGTGATCTTGCCGGTTTCCAGAACGTAGGCGCGGTTTGCAACCTGCAGCGCCATCTGCGCGTTCTGCTCGACGAGCAGGATGGTCGCACCGGCCTTGTGCAGCTCGCGGATAATATCGAAGATCTGCTCGACCAGGATCGGCGCCAGACCCATGGACGGCTCGTCCAGCATCAGAAGCTTCGGCTCTGACATCATGGCGCGGCCCATGGCAAGCATCTGCTGTTCGCCGCCGGAGAGCGTACCGCTGATCTGCTTGCTGCGCTCCTTCAGGCGCGGGAAAAGTTCATATACATGCTCAAGATTTCCCTCAATGGAGCTGTTCGGACGGGTATACGCGCCCATTTCGAGGTTTTCCTCGACGGTCATATGTGCGAACACGCGGCGGCCCTCCGGGCACTGCGCAAGGCCAAGCTGGACGATCTTGTTGGGGGCCATAGTGTTGATCGGCGTACCCATAAACTCAATCGTGCCGGTCTTCGCGCGAAGCAGGCCGGAAATCGTGTTCAGAACAGTACTCTTGCCTGCGCCGTTTGCGCCGATCAGCGTGACGATCTCGCCCTCGTTGACTTCAAGGGAGACGCCCTTGACCGCATGAATTGCGCCATAGTAGACATGAAGATCATTGACGGAAAGCAACATATTTCAGCCCTCCTTCTTTTTGCCGAGGTACGCTTCGATAACGGCCGGATTGGCCTGAATATCGTTCGGCGTGCCCTTTGCGATGATTTTACCGAAGTTCAGAACGCAGATGCCCTCACAGATGCCCATTACAAGGTTCATATCGTGCTCGATCAGCATGATTGCGATGCCAAAGGTGTCTCGGATCTTCACGATATTCTCCATAAGCTCGCTCGTTTCGGACGGGTTCATGCCGGCAGCAGGCTCATCCAGCAGCAGCAGGCACGGATTCGTCGCCAGTGCGCGGACGATCTCCAACCGGCGCTGTGCGCCATACGGCAGGCTGCCTGCCAGATGATCCGCCACATTTTCCATGTTGAAAATGCTCAGCAGTTCCAGCGCGCGCTCCTTTGCAATGCGTTCGCGTCTCCAATACCCCGGCAGGCGGAGAATGGCGGAAGCGGCGGAATATTTCATTTCATTGTTCAGGCCGATCAAAACGTTGTCCAGAACGGTCAGATTGCGGAACAGGCGGATGTTCTGGAAGGTTCGGCCAATGCCCATGTGGTTGACCTCGACCGTGCTCTTCCCTTCTGTTGAAACGCCGTCCAGAAGAATAGAGCCGCGGGTCGGCTTGTACACGTTGGTCAGCAAATTGAAAATCGTCGTCTTGCCTGCGCCGTTCGGGCCGATCAGGCCGGTGATCTCCGTGCGGCCGATGGCGAGGTTGAAGTCGGCAACAGCGGTCAGACCGCCGAAGTCAATGCCGAGGTGGCGCGTTTCCAGAATCGGAGGCTTGCCGATGTCACGTTCCGTCAGCAGGTTCGTGTACGGCTGCGGAACAAGCTTGGGCTGTGGATTGACCCATTTGTTACTCATTGTCTGCCGCCTCCTTCTTTGGATTTTCTGTGCGTCCGAGCAGCCGGTTCAGGAAGGTTTCAAGGCTGCGGGACAGCGAGAAATCGTAGCTGCCGAGCAGTCCCTTCGGCCGGAAGATCATCATCACGACAAGTGCCAGAGAGTATACGACCATGCGGTAATCCGAGAACGAACGCAGCAGCTCCGGCAGGATGGTGAGCACGGTTGCCGACAGGATCGAACCCAGCATGGAGCCCATGCCGCCAAGCACGACCATGACCAGAATTTCAATGGACTTCATGAACTTGAACGTCGAGGGATACAAAGAGCCGATATAGCCTGCGTACAGGCAGCCCGCGATACCGGCCAGCATAGCGGAGACGACGAACGCGAACGTCTTATAATACGTCGTCTGCACGCCGACGCTCTCGGACGCGATCTCGTCTTCACGGATGGACAAGATCGCACGGCCATGGCGGGATTTCATGATCGTGTGGATGATATAGCAGGACACGACCACGCAGATAAACACCAGTGTAAATGAGGAATATTTTGGAATACGTTTCAGACCGGCTGCGCCATATGTAAAGTCCTTGCCGATCACGGAGTCAATGTTCGTCAGGATGACGCGGATGATCTCGCCGAAGCCCAGCGTGATAATTGCCAGATAGTCGCCGCGCAGACGCAGCGCCGGGATGCCGATCAGAATGCCGAAGATACCGGCAACGACCGCACTGATCAGCAGCGCCAGCAGGATATAGGGAATGGCAGCGCCCGTATTGCCGGATTTCAAAAGCTCCTGCACCGGGACAGCTTTCATGAAAATGCCGCCCGCATATGCGCCGACCGCCATAAAGCCCGCGTGTCCAAGCGGGAGCTGGCCCAGATAGCCAGTCGCGACGTTCAGCGAGGTTGCGAGGATGATATTGATGCCGACAGTGATGAGAATGCCGCTCCAATAGTTTGTGATGGTTCCGTTCTGAATGAGCGTATACAGCACGAACCACAGCGCGAGGATCAGCACAAGATTGATCAGATACCGCAGCGGCATGGGAATGCGGATGGCAGATCGTGTTTTCTTCATAGTCCGTCTCCCCTTCCTTACACTTTTTCCGTCTGCGGACGGCCAAGAATACCGGTCGGCTTGACCAGCAGAACGACGATCAGAATCGCAAATACAACGCCGTCCTTCCAGATGGAAAGACCGACTGCCGAAACGAGCGCTTCGAGAAGACCAATGGCAAAGCCGCCGATCATCGCGCCGGGGATCGAGCCGATACCGCCGAGGACGGCGGCAACGAACGCCTTCAGGCCCAGCATAGAGCCCATCGTGGGCGACGCCTGCTGATAGGCGCACAGATACAAGACAGAGCCAATACCGGCAAGCGCCGAGCCGATGGCGAACGTAAAGGAGATCGTTCTGTTCAGGCTGATGCCCATCAGCTGTGCCGCGCCCATATCCTCAGACACGGCGCGCATGGCCTTGCCGAGCTTCGTCTTCTGCACAACGACGGTCAGGGCAGCCATGGCAATGATGGTCACAATAATGGTCAACAGCGCTGCGTTGCTGATGGTCACAGAGCCGAGCGAAATATTGCCCGGAACAATGGGATCCATGCTCTTCGTATCGGAGCCAAAGAGCAGCTGCGCGCCGTTTTCCAGAAGGAACGAGATACCGATCGCGGTGATAAGCAGGCTCAGTCTCGGCGCCTTGCGCAGCGGCGTATAGGCAACCTTTTCAATCACAACGCCGAGGAGCGTGCTGGTAATGACCGCAATGATAACAGATACGATGGGGTGCAGATGGAAGTTCGTCATGGCGTAAAAGGCGGCATATGCGCCGACCATGATGATGTCGCCGTGTGCGAAGTTCAAAAGCAGGATAATACCGTAGACCATGCTGTAGCCAAGTGCCACCAGCGCGTAGATCGAGCCTGTCTGGAGGCCATTGAACAGCTGCGAGAGCAGCAGGGACAGGTTCATGTTGATACCTCACTTTCCTTCTCTATTGCGGACACCCGATGGCCGGCGCCAAGCGCGCTTGGAACCGTCCATCCGATGTCCGCCGTGGACAGGTACGGAGAAGCACTCCGTACCTGTCCAGCTGGTTCATGCTATATCAGGCAGGAACCGACAAATTCTTACTGATTATAGCGCGTTTCTCTGCTTTATGCAATGGAAATCAGCAGCTCTTAGTACATTTCCTGATAGACCTCGTCGCCGCCGGTCAGCTCGATGATGGCAACGGGCTTGATGGGGTTGTTGTACTCGTCGAAGGAGTAGGAACCGGTGATGCCCTCGGTACCGTTCATGTTCTTGATGGCGTCGATGACAGCCTGCTTGTATTCGTCAGTGCCAGCGGTCAGGCCCTGCTCTTCGGCAGCCTTCAGACCCTCGCAGAGCAGCATGGCAGCGTCGTATGCCAGAGGCGCAAACATGTTGGGGATTTCGTCGACATTATAAGCAGCCTTGTAGTCCTCTTCAAACTGCTTGACGGAATCCGTGCCGGGCGCGTAGCCAGAGCAGTAGACAGAACCTTCGAGATCTTCCGCGGAAGCGTAGTTCTTGACGGAACCGAAGCCGTCGCCGCCCATGAAGACTGCGTCGCAGCCAGCTGCGCGGGCTGCCGTGATGGCAAGACCAGCCTCAGCGTAGTAAATGGGAGCGAAGACAACGTCGGGATCGGCAGCGGCGATGTTGGTCATCTGGGCCTTGAAGTCCTTATCGCCCTCGGCAAATGCCTCGGTGTCGACGATCTCCAGGCCAAGCTCGGCAGCCTTTTCCACGAACGCGTTCATCAGGCCCTCGGAGTAGTCGTTGCCGGTCTGATAGAAGACAGCAGCGGTCTTGGCGCTCAGCTTTTCAACGGCGTAGTTTGCCATCTTTTCGCCCTGATACGGGTCGATGAAGCAGGCGCGGAAGACGTTGGGACGGATCTCGCTTTCGGGGTCAGCCGGGTCGATGACGGTGACGCCGGTAGCGGTTGCGGAAGCGGTGACCTGCGGCATATTGTCCTCATAGGTCGCATCAGCCAGCGCAATGGTCGTGCCGGTCAGCGTAGCGCCGAAGACAGCGGTGATGCCGTTGTCGCAGGCGAGGTTGTACGCGTTGACAGCCTCAACGCCGTCGCCCTTGTCATCGTATTCCAGAACCTTGACCTGCTTGCCGTTGATGCCGCCATTGGCGTTCAGCTGATTGATATAGAGCATTGCGCCGTCACGGACGGGCTGGCCGTACTGGGCATAGTCGCCGGTCGTGTTGCTGATGAGAGCGATGACGATCTCGCCGCCGTCAGAGGCAGCGGCAGTGTCATTGGACGCTGTGTCAGTAGAAGCTGCTGCATCCGTGGTGGCGGATTTGGAGCCGCAGGCTGTCAGGCAGCCCAGCAGCATCACGACTGCCAGAACGAGGCTTACGAGTTTCATTGCTTTTTTCATTTTCATTTACCTCACTTTGTTCTTTTTGCTGTTTTGCTATTCAAAAAGCGGCTCTGCAAAAAGCAGAACCGCTTCGAATGCCCGGATAAGTCCGGCCCTCAGGCCGCTTCAGGGATCCAAATCCTGTCGCTTTTTGCGTTTTTAAGCTTGTACATCATAATAAGAAGCATTCCGTTTACAAGGCCCCATGCCAGTACCAGAAGTACCAACAGGCCGATAATGGGGAAAACGCGAATGCAAATAGATACAAGCACCAGAATGGAAATAGAAAAGGACACTGCCAGAATGGCAGTGTCCTTGCAGACTGCGGAAGAATCAGCCGTGCAGGCGGATGTTGCACAGCAGGTAGCCGGTGCGCAGCTGGACGCATCGGAACAAGCGGTATTCTGCTTTGCCGTGAACTGCATCATGGTGCGCACCTCCTTGAAATGATGGCCTCATTATACCCACATACTTTAGCGATGTCAAGTGCTGAAATATGAAAAATGCCTCAAATTTCGAGTTTTCTTTTGTGAATTTTTCACAATTTCAATTCTTGATTCCTGACAAGTGCCCATGTGAGAAAAACAGATGTGTACATTTTCCGTGATTTGACCTGTATTTTGTGGTTCAGGCTTGCATTTTATGCCGCTGTCTGGTATCTTATAGACATTCTTGGCGGATTTCCGTTAATTAAGGTGTGTGATTACAATGGAAAAGAAAAAACGTCGCTGGGGCGACCGGAAGGACGGTGTGCTGCTGCGCGATCTGGACGGTATGCACTTTATTACGCCGCTGATCTACCCGAACCGCTGCGACAACGAGGCCTATATCAGAGAAACGATCGACCTCACCAATATGAACGCGTATCTCAAAAAGAAAAACGAGTCGGAGACAGAGTTCCCCTACACCCTGTTCCATATTATCGTGGCAGGACTCGTCAAGACGATCACGCTGCGCCCGAAGATGAACCGGTTCATTGCCAACAAGAACTTCTATCAGCGCAATGAGGTATCCATGTCCTTCGTTGTAAAGAAGCAGTTTGCGGACGAGGCGGCGGAGGCGCTGGCCGTTATTCACGCGAAGGACGAATCCAACGTCGAGTCCATCCACGAGGATCTGCGCCATCAGATCCTTGACTGCAAGGATGTCCATAAGGTCGATTCCTCGACCGACAACATGGATTTCTTCAACCATATGCCGCGCTTCCTTGGCAAGTTCCTGGTCTGGATCCTGACGCGTCTGGATATCCACGGCTGGATACCCGCCAGCATCATTGAGACAGACCCGTATTATACGACGTGTGTGATCTCCAATCTTGGCTCCATTAAGCTCAACTGCGGCTATCATCATCTGACGAACTGGGGCACCTGCTCCGTGTTCTGCATCATCGGCGAAAAGTCGAAGCGTCCGGTCTATCACGAGGACGGCACGATTGAAATGCGTGAAATGCTCGATCTGGGCCTCACCATCGACGAGCGTCTGGCAGACGGCT
>OGYC01001924.1_pt1 | contig 15745 bp, 19 predicted proteins | sample 1576461 | NCBI WGS metagenome assembly OGYC01 (sample SAMEA3541569, study PRJEB24748) | human gut metagenome | biome: human gut; feature: human-associated habitat; material: faeces | place: China | collected 2012 | reverse complement strand
AAAAAAGTAGACACATTCCTTTTATGTCTACTTTTATTTTACAACTTCAATAAAACTATTCTTTTTTTTCTTTACTATCATACATATTAATTATTTCCTAATAAAGAATAAACATAATTTATAGTAGAGGAGTGATAAAGTGCAAGTAATTGATGAAAATACCATTGTTGTAACAACAAGTGAAGAATTAAATAAAGTATTAAGTGAACAAAATACTTATACCTATATCTATTTAGGAAATGATATTACAATGAGTAGTGGTTCTATAATTAATAATACTAAAGAAAAAGTAATAATAGATGGAACTTATAACAATACAAAATATACATATACTAATAACTTAAGTACAGAGGGTGAAGTAATAAAAGTAAGTATCACTAATAAGAGAATCATACTAAAAAATATGAATATAATATCATCTCATGGTTATGGTGTTGTTTATGTACCATCACACCCCAATTATTCTAATGTAGTAGTAGAATATAATAATATAAATTTTAGAGGAGTAGAATTATCCTGCAACTACTATGGAACAACTAAAATAATAGATTCTATTATTGAAGTAGCAGATACAAATAATATATCAGCTCAAAGAGCATGTGATTCAAATCGAATATTAATAGAGGGAAATACAACAATAACAAGTACTTCAAGTACAAATACTATTTTTTTCTTTAATGATGTTATCCCCTCATTAGTTAAAATTATTCCTAATAGTAGAGTAACAATAACAACAGATAAAGAACTCATGAATGGAACAAATAGATTAGATTTAACAATAGGCCATGGAGCAGAACTATTATTAACTACAGGAAATGGCTTTGCAAAAACAACTACTCATGGAGCTAGAAATGTTTTAATAGAAGAAAAATCTATCTTCACATTTATAGAAAAAAGTCATCAAAGAATACCAATGTGGAATATTTTTGGTAATTTAATAGTAAAAGAAGGAGCTAGTGTATCTATTCTAAATACATTTATGACTACACCTACTGATAACTATAATGTTTATTTTAAAGGGAATAATCAAAAAATTATTATAGATAATCCTAAATATATAAGAATATATACCAAGAATGCCAATATTTGGTATACAAATAACCCAGTAGAATACACATTTAAAATTAGTAGAATAAATATGTGGAGTGAAGCTAAGGACTATACAAGTGCTTGTGATTTAGAAGATATACCACCATTATATTGGTATAAAGACAATTATCCATTAGAAATAAAAGGAATATTTAATAAAGATACCACTACTATAACATCACATAACCTTACTGAAACAGAACTTACAAAATTATCAGATATAAATAAATTTACTTTTCAAAGTAAAAAAATCTTAACAATAGGAATAATAAGAACAAATATACAACCAATAAATAGTAATATTAATGTCTTATCAGGATATACCATAAAAGATACTAATATTAGGTTAGAATATGATGGTAAGAAATTAGAGGTTCCTGCTGATGAAACTGGATTATTTGAATTTAATTTAGATGATGCACCAATAGATGGAACAAATTATATAATAACTACTTGTTTAAATGGTGTTTATACTAAAAGAGAAATAACGACACCATTTAATGGAGAATTAACACTACTAGAAGTAACAGAAAATATACCATTTAATACAATACCAGGAGAAGATAAGCCTTTAACATTATATAAAAAAGATAAGACTGTTATAACAGTAGTAGATAGTAGAACTATTAAAACAAATTGGAAATTATATATATTTTTTGTTAATCCAATGATTGAAATGAATGGTAAAGTACTAGTAGACTCCTTATTTTTTAAAAAGTTTAATAATGAAATAGAAAAATTAACAACTAGTAAGAAATTAATATATGAATCTACTAGTACTAGTGGAAGTGTTGAAGTATCTAAAGTAACTTTTTCTACTGATAAGGGATTAAGATTAAGTCCTAGTAAGAGTTTATTAAAAGATGAAGATTATTCTACAATGATTATTTGGAGTATTGAGGAATAGAGGGTAAGGTGATTTATGAAAAAAGATTTTATTTATATTAGAATATGTGATGGAATGAATTTGAGTAAAACAAAAATAATTTTAAAAGATAAATGTAATAAGATAGTATATGAAGAGATAATAGTTAACTTAAATAATATTAAAATACCAATATATAATAATGATATATATAAATTATTTATTGTTATTTTTGCAAAACATTTTTCGTGGAGACAAACAAATTATTTATTATATCAGGATTAAAGATAATAGTTATTCCATTAATTGCTAAAAGAGATGAAATATATTGTATAAATATTAATAATAATTTTAATAAAAACCATCTTATTACTGTTTTGTTAGAAGATGCTAATAATTCGAATATAAAGATAAAGAGAGGAGAGATATTGTTATGGGAAGACACACTATCCCAATAACTAATGGTAAGGGAAGTATAAGACTTGTTAATGGTAATTATAAGGTATCAGCGGTAGTAGAAGGCTATGATCCTGATTCTATAGAGCCTAAAAATGTTACTATAGTAGAGGGAACTAATGCTTATACTTTTACCATAAAAGCTAATGGGACATTAACACTTCATGTAACTGATACAGGAAACCCGCAAACGGGAGTGCAAATAATAGGAGCTAAGTTTGTTAGAACTGATAGTACTGGAAATATTCTATCTGAAGAGATAATTACTGATACTGATGGTAATGCTAAGTTTAGTAATATTCCGTTTGCTGCATCAGGTAATATTACGATATATTATAAACAAATAACTAGTGATGGTGGACATACTTTTGATGATACTGTTAAATCTATAGTAATGAATGAACAGAATAAAATAGTAGAGATAACTAATCCAGAAGCTCCACTTAGGAATTTTACTTTAACTGATGCTAGTTTTCCAAATGTGGTTATTAGTGATGGCCAAATAATACTTAATGATAATTAAAGAAGTAAGACTATTTACTTCTTTTATTATGCCCACTATAAGCCTTATTCTAAGTCTTATTAGTGTTTATTTGAGCCAATATATTGGCTCAAATAAAGATATCAACCATATCTATTATATATAAGCACATAAAACATATATTAGAAGAAGGTGAATTAGATGAAAATTCAGTTGTTCGGAATTTCCGAACAACTGCAAATGATAATAAGTCTTATAATGTTAAGTATTATAATCTTGATATGATTGTAGCGGTTGAATTTCGAGCTCGTTCAAATATTGGTACAAATTTTAGAAAGTGGGCTAATGAAAAATTAACTAAATATATGACTAAAGGTTTTACAATGAATGATGAATTACTTGCAAGAATTAGAGATATAAGATTATCAGAAAAAGGTTTTTGTAAAAGATATTCTTGTAGATTAGACATTCATTATTGTCCTAATTGTGGTATGTAAATGATAAAATAAAATGTAGAAAAGTTTAGTGAATAATCTAAAAAACAATTACAAGAATCTTAATACTTTTTAGTAATTTTGTTATTATTATGATATACTAGTGGTATACAAAGGAGAAGTAAAATGATAACGATAGAAGATTTTAAAAAAGTAGATATGCGAGTAGGTACTATAACCTCAGCAGCAGTTAACGAAAAGGCAAGAAAACCTGCTTATAAATTAACAATAGACTTAGGAGAACTAGGAATAAAGAAAACCTCTGCTCAAATAACTAATGTTTATAAACCAGAAGATTTAATAAATATGCAAGTAATAGTGGTTACTAATTTTAGTCCAATGAAAATAGGAGATGTTACTAGTGAAGTGCTTGTACTAGGGGTAGATACTAAAGATGGAGTAGTTTTATTAAATTTAGAAAGACAAGTAGAAAATGGTAAAAGAGTATACTAAGAATATTAAAATTATAAGTTCGCGAAAAAAACATGGGCTATAATGAGGAGGAAAGAATGGAAAAGAAAAAAATAGATTTAAAAAAATTAACTAAAAATACACTAGAAGAAGCTAAAGAAAAGTATGAAGAGGCTAAAAAGTTTACTAGTGAAAAGGCTGTACCTAAGTTAAAAGAAACAGCAGTCTCTACTAAAAATAAAGTAGCAACTACTGCTTCAAATGTTTCAAATAAAGTAAAGACAAGTATAACTGAGGAGCAAGTAGAAGAGATTCTAAATACCTTATACATAAAGTCAGTAAACGGTATACCTAAGATTAGTTTACCAATAGATGATTTAGTAAATGACTATATGTCAAAAAATAAAGATATAGATAGTGCTGCTAAATCACTAATCAATAACTCAATGGTAAAATGTGGGACATCAGGTTTTCTTACTGGTTTAGGAGGATTAGCAACAATGGTAGCAACACTTCCTGCTAATATAACAAGTGTAATGTATGTTCAGTTAAGAATGTGTTGTGCTGTAGCCAAAATGGCTGGTTATGATATTCATTCCGATCAAGTGCAAACATTAATATACGCTTGTTTAACAGGCTCAGCGGCAGCGGATATTCTAAAACAAACGGGAATAAAGTTTGGTAATAAGTTTGGAGTGGCTATGGTAAAGAAAATACCAGGTGAGACAATTAAGGCTATTAATAGTAAAGTAGGTTTTAGATTTGTTACTAAGTTTGGTGAAAAAGGTGTAGTTAATCTAGGAAAAGTAGTACCTGTACTAGGTGGCGTAATAGGATGAACTCTAGATGTAGCAAGTACTAAAATAATAGGAAATAATGTTTATAAAATATTTATTAAAGGAGAAATACCTACCAATAAAAAAGAAGATATGATAATAAAAGATGCTGAGTTTACTGAAGTAGAAGATATTGATACTAAATCATTAGATGAGGCTATGAAATCATTGAGCTAAATCACTATAAGTCTAATAATATTAGTCTTGTTAGTGTTATTTGAAAATTCTTACCTTAATGTAGAGTTTTCTTTTTATTATATTACGTTTTAAAAGTAGTTAAATTATCTACATAAATTAATCATAAATAAATATAATAATACTGTATACTAGTTGATATTTTTAGAAAAATATAGTATATTATTATTGCATTGAGGAAATGCTCTAATATGAAAAATGTTCTCACTCCTGGATGGTGCGAGTAATAAATTATTCCAGGCGACAATGTTTCTCGCTCTCGGGTGGTGCGAGTAATAAGTTATCCCGAACGAAAATTTTTGAAAATCTATATTTATGTAGATTTTTTTTAATTTTATATTGCAAAACAATTAAATCTAAGGTACAATATATGTTAACAATCACTACTTACTTTAGTGATATGTATAGTATCAGGAGGTTTTATGGAAAAAATAGGAAAAAATGATTTTATTGATATTTATGTTTTAAAAACATTAAATGAAATTAAAGGTATAGTAAAACATGAGATTAAGTTAGAGAAAGAAAGAGAAATGGAAATTGATAAAAAGATGGCTATTGTATTAAAAGACTTAATTAATGCCAACTTTAAAAATCTACAAATGAATCCAAATGGCGATATGATTTATACTCTTCTTCCAATAGTAGATGACAAAGAAAATGAAAAGATAAGATTATCTTTTGCACTATATTATGCTGCATTATATTATGATAATGTAAGTTTGTTACATGATTTATTAAAGGAAAATATTAGATTTGATGACATAACTTATCATATTAATTTGCAATATTTAAATAAAGAAATATCTTCAAAATTTGAAAGGACAGAATATATTAAAATGATTAAAACTTGTGGAAATATATTTAGAAGATTCATTGACAGTATTGAAGAGTTACCAGAAGAAGAAAGAAAAAAATATATTGATAGATTTGTAAAACTGATCAATATAAAGTATGATTTAATTAGTGAAATGATGTCTGAAAAATCTGAACTTTTGCTTTACTTTTTTAATAATTTAGAATATATATTCGATAAAGGTAATTTAGATATATTTACAGATGAAACATATATTAGAGCAAATAAAGAGCAACTGCGTTTAATTCAACAATGTAAAGGAAAAAGTTATTTAAAAGAAACAAAGACTAGGTTAAATAATTTGATGCAAAATAAAGATTTTTCTAAATATTTGTGCAACTTTGATTTAATGATGAGACTTTATACAGACGAGCAATTAGAAACATTAAACTATTACACAAGCGAGGCGTTAGATAAGTTTTCTGGGACTGAAGAGAGTTTAAACAAAGCAATTGATTTTCTTCAAATGAGACCTGACTTAGCGAAATCTCTAACTAATGTAGCATCATCAAAAGATTTTATGAGTGTTGATAATTTTACTTTAATAGAAATATGTACACATTCCATGAAAATGTGTCCAATTAAAATGAATTTTGATATAGAAGCAAAAATAGTGAAACCAAAAGTATTGTTAAAAAAAATATTTGGTACTTATACAAAAAGAGAAAATTAAAAACAAAGAGAAAAATAATCAAATATTCTTCTCTTTTTCTATATTCATATTACCATAAAATAGGCAAAAAATCAAGACTTGTATTTTAACAAAATATATAGTATTAAATATATGGAGGGATAAAATATGAATAAAAATATGACGGCTCTAGTAAGTCTATTTGCTAGAGTATATCACACAAAAAATAGCAATATCAAAATATATAATGATATATATGGAGAGAAAATATTAACCAAAAAAGAGTATACCAATATTTATAATAGTATGAAATAGAGTATAAAATACTTTAATAAAGATTATATAGGAGATAATCCAGTAGAGTATATAGTAAATAATAATTTAGCTCCATCAGTACTTGCTAGATTTATATATAATGAAGATAAATTACAAAGGGAAATAAAGTTGGGAGGTAAACAATATCTAGTATTAGCAAGCGGTTATGATGCGGCAGCATATAAAGTAAATAATAAAATAAAAGTATTTGAATTAGATAAAGAAGAAATAATAAAGGATAAACAAAAAAGATTAAAAGATAATAATATAAATACAAATAATGTAACATTTATAGAAGTAGATTTCAATAATAATTGGATAGATAAGTTACTTACAAGTAATTTTGATAAAGATAAAAAGACTCATGTATCACTACTAGGAATAAGCTATTATCTAGATAAAGAAGTATTTAAAAATACCATTAAAATAATATCTAATATTATACCTAGTGGTAGTACTATAGTTTTTGATTACCCAAATGATAATGAGACAGAAAAAGAAGAAGTAAATAAAAGTCTTGCTAAAGAAGCAAATGAAGAAATGAAGAGTACTTATACTAAGAAAGATATATTAGATATAAGTGAAGTATCAAATACCTTAATATATGAACATTTAAATTATCAAGATATTAATAATATTTATTTTTATGATTATAATACCATTAATCCAAATAATAAAATAATAGCCCCTAAAGGAGTATCATATATAATGTTAGTAAAAAAATAAAGGATAAGTATGTTATAATAATTAATGAAGTGAGGTATATATGTATATAGCAAGATATAAAACTAATGATAAGATAGATGATATATTACTTACTAGTGATGGTAAATATTTAACAGGATTATATTTTGAAAATTCACCAGATAGTAGGAAACATACAGGTAATCATATAGAACAAGACTTACCGATATTTGAAGAGACTAAGAGATGGCTAGATATCTATTTTAGCGGTAAAGAGCCTAGGTTTACTCCTGAATATAGAATAGATTATAAATCTAACTTTCAAAAAGAGGTTACAGATATTATGGATAAAATACCTTATGGAGAGGTAGTTACTTACGGAGATATAGCCAAGAAAATAGCTGCTAATCATCATATTAAGAGAATGTCGGCTCAAGCAGTTGGAGGCTCAGTCGGAGCAAATCCTATCTGTATAATTGTACCATGTCATAGAGTGATTGGAGCCTCGAATAAATTAATTGGTTATGGAGGGGGTATTAAAAATAAAATAGTACTTTTAGAAATAGAAGGGCATAACCTAGAAGAATATAAACTATCAAAGGAGAAGAAATATGAATAGATGTAAATGGTGTAATTTAAATAATCCTAAGTATATAGATTATCATGATAATGAATGGGGTGTATTAAATCTAGATGATACTTATCTATTAGAAATGTTAATCTTAGAGATGTTTCAAGCAGGGTTATCTTGGGAATGTGTTCTAAATAAGAGAGAAGCCTTTAGAAGAGTTTATGATGATTTTGATATAGATAAAATATGTAATTATACTGAAGATAAAATAAAAGAATTAGAGGAAAATAAAGATATTATAAGAAATAAACTAAAGATAAAGGCTAGTATTAATAATGCTAAAATATTTAAAGATATTAAAGAAGAATACGGAAGTTTTAGGAATTATCTTTTAACATTTACAGATAATAAAATATATTATGAAATAAATATGACAAGTTCTGAATTATCTGACAATTTATCTAAAGACTTACGAAAAAGAGGCATGACATTTGTAGGTACTACGATTATATATTCTTATCTTCAAGCTATTGGTATAATATATTCACATGATAGAGATTGCTATTTATATAAGGAGGAATCTAATGAAAATAGTTAGTCCTAAAATAAAAAACTATATCGAATATAGTATTATGGATAGTATAAATGATAATGATTTTAGTAATAAATTATATAATACTAATATAGAAGATAATGTTATAATTAGAGATATAACCTTTGATAGTTGTATTTTTAATAATATTAATTTTAATAATATAAAATTAGATAATGTTGATTTAATAGATGTAATATTTAAAAACTCGGATTTATCTAATCAAGTATTTGATAATAAATTACTTAGTAGAGTAGTATTTGATAATTGTAAATTACTTGGTACTTCATTTGTTAATAGTAGTCTAAAAGATGTTTCTTTTAGTAGTAGTAACTCTAAATATACTAATTTTTTTACTAGTAGTTTAAATAATATTGAGATAATAGATAGTAATTTTAGTAATAGTATATTTACGGAATCTAAGATTAAGAATATAAGTTTACATAATAGTACTTTTAATGAAACAGAATTTATTAGGACTAATTTAAAAGATGTTGATTTTTCTACTTGTAATATAGAAAGAATAATTTTTGATATAGATTCATTAAAAGGTATAAAAATAAATGTTCTTCAAGCTAGTGATATTATATCATTATTTGGAGTACAAATAAAATAAAGAAGAAGGAAGTGATAATAATGAATTTTAAAGATAAGGTAGTAATAGTAACAGGGGGTACTAGAGGAATTGGATTAGAGGTAGCTAAATCTTTTTATGAGAAAGAAGCTAATGTTATAATATTTGGCTCTAAGAAAGAATCAGTAGATAAAGCAGTAGAAGAATTATCTAAAGATAATATTTTAGTAGAGGGTTATTATCCTAATTTAAATAACTATCAAGAAGTGGTAGAAACTATAGATAAAATATATAATAAATATAAGAGAATAGATGTATTAATTAATAATGCTGGTATTTCTGCAAATAAGAAAATAGAAGATACTACTAGTGAAGAATTTATGCATATTATGGATATAAATATTAATGCTATGTATAATACTTCTAAGGCAGTAACTATATATATGAAAAAACAAGGATATGGTGTAATATTAAATACTTCTTCAATGGTAAGTAAATATGGACAGCCATCAGGAATAGGTTATCCTACTAGTAAGTTTGCTGTAAATGGGTTTACTTTGTCACTTGCTAGAGAACTGGCTTCTTATAATATTAGAGTAAATGCTGTGGCTCCTGGCATAACTAATACTGATATGGTTAAAAAGTTACCTCAAGAAATGATTGAACCATTAATAAAATCAATACCACTAGGTCGTATTGGGGAGCCTAAAGATATTGCTAATGCTTATCTTTTCTTAGCAAGTGATATGGCTAGTTATATAACTGGGGTTATTTTATCAGTGGATGGTTTAGCAAGAAGTTAAAATTATATATGAATATTGAGGCTATGCCTCTTTTTTTCTTTTTTTTATTTTAAGGTGTTTTGGAGTATGAGAAAGACTATTGCCTTCTTAAAGAATTTTGGTATTGACTATATATATAATAGATAGTATAATTAGTATGAAAAGTATAACTAGTATAACTTTGGAAAGGAAATAATATAATGAAGAAAAATAAATATATGGGTATAAGTAAAGTAGGAGAGAAAGGTCAAATAGTAATACCTAAAGAAGTAAGAGATATCTTTGATATAAATCCGGGAGATTCTTTAATAGTACTAGCAGATTCTAAAAAAGGAATAGCTTTAGTAAAATCAGATGTAATTGAGGCTGCTACTAATAATATATTAGGAGGATCTAATGATAAAGATAAATAATTTAACTAAGAAATATAAAGATAAATTAGCAGTAGATAATTTAAATTTAGAAATAAAGACAGGGGAATTATTTTCTTTACTTGGAACTAATGGAGCGGGTAAGACTACTACTATTAAGATGTTATCTACATTAATATTACCTACTAGTGGAGAGGTAGAGATAAATAATTTAGATTTAGTAAAAGATAGTAGTAAAATAAAAGAAATAATAAATATATCTCCTCAAGAGATTGCGGTAGCATCTAATTTAACAGTATTAGAAAATTTATATTTTATGGCAGGTATATATCAAATACCTAATAAAGAAGATAAAATAAAAGAGTTAATAAAGTTATTTAAATTAGAAGAAGTATTAAAACAAAAGGCTAAGACATTATCTGGTGGTTATCAAAGAAAATTATCTATTGCGATATCTTTAATAAATAATCCTAAAATATTGTTTTTAGATGAACCAACTCTAGGTTTAGATGTAATATCAAGACATGACTTATGGAAAGTAATAGAATTATTAAAAGGAAAAACTACTATTATACTTACTACTCATTATATGGAAGAAGCTGAAGCATTGTCTGATAGAATAGGTATAATGAATAAAGGTAAGTTAATAGAACTGGGTACTTCTAAAGAATTAATAAAAAAAGCTAAAACTAAAAACTTTGAAGATGCTTTTATAAAAATAATAGAGGAGGATAATAATGAGAATACTAACATTTGCTAATAGAAATTTTAAAGAAATAATAAGAGATCCACTTAGTATTATTTTTGCTATTATTTTACCATTATTTCTATTATATATATTTGAACAATTTAAAATACCAAATGAAGTATATAATATAGAAAATTTTACTCCTGGTATTATTATATTTAGTTTATCTTTTATAACAATGTTTACATCTTCATTAGTAGCTAAAGATCGAAGTACTTCTCTTACTACTAGATTAGGAGTATCTCCAATGAAAAGTATAGATTATATCTTAGGATATAGTATATCAGTATTACCAATAGTATTAATACAAAATATATTATTCTTTATGACTGCTATGTTATTGGGATTAAACTTTAGTATAAATATTATTTATACAATATTAGTATCAATACCTATATCTTTATTATTTATATCTCTTGGTATATTAATAGGAACAATAACTACTGAAAAATCTTCTTCAGGAGTATCTAGTATAGTAGTTCAGTTAGTAGCTTTTACTAGTGGTATGTATTTTAGTACTGATATGGTTGGTAATACTTTTAGTACTATATGTAAAATATTACCATTTCAAAGTACTTTAAATATAACTAAAAGTGTATTAAATAATAGTTATAACAATATATTAACTAGCACTTTAATAGTAGTTATATATACAGTAATAATTATAGTATTAGAAATATTCTTATTCAAAAAGAAAATGATAAGTGATAGTAGATAATATACATTTATATGTATATACAAATTAGAATAATAGTTAATTATATTTAGTAAGTTAATGAAGTCATACCAATAATATGGCTTACTTTAGTTATACTATACTTAATAGATAGTCGTAACCATAGAGAAGAAATTATTTAAGTTAGAAAGTATTTCATTATCGAATATGATATCTTATAGTTACTCATTCCTAGACTATAGTCTAGGAATGACATGAAAATACCTTGGATTTTCATGAAAGGTAATGAAAAAGATATTGATATTAAGTATTTTGATATGGTATAATATATAAACAGAGAAGGTAGTAAATATGAAGAGAAATGATGTAGATAGAAGTAAATTATCTCCAATGATGAAACATTATGTTGAATTAAAAGATAAATATGAAGATGTAATAATATTATATAGATTAGGAGATTTTTATGAAATGTTTTTTGAAGATGCTGAAGTAGTAGCTCATGCTTTAGAACTTACTCTTACTGGCAAGAGTGCTGGATTAGAAGAGAAAGTTCCTATGTGTGGAATACCACATCATGCTGCTGAAATATATATTGATAAACTAATTAAAAAAGGCTTTAAAGTAGCTATATGTGAACAGTTAGAAGATCCTAAGAATGCTAAAGGAATAGTTAAAAGAGATATAATTGAAGTAATATCTTCTGGTACTATTATTAATGCTAATTCATTAAATGAAAAAGAAAATAATTATATAGGTAGTTTATATAGTTTTGGATATGGATATGCTTTTACATATTCAGATATTACTACTGGTGATATATATTCTTCTTTATATAATAGTAATTCAGATATTATATATAAATTATTATCTTTAGAGATAAAAGAATTAATTGTAGATAGTAATGTAGATAAAGAATTAATATCTAGTATAAGGAGTCAAAAGATACCAGTAACTATAGAGGATTCTTTTCTTACTGATAATTATAATGATATATATAGTAATATAGATGATGATAGAATAATAAAATCTATACAGTTATTATTATATTATTTAAGTGTTGTACAAAAAAGAAATCTATCTCATTTTCAAAAGGTAATAATTAAAAAAGATGAATCATCATTAATGATGGATATTCATACTAAGAGAAATTTAGAATTAACTGAATGTTTAAGAACTAAGGAAAGAACATATTCTTTATTATGGCTTTTAGATAATACTAAGACGGCCATGGGAAGTAGAAAGTTAAAATATTTTATTGAGAATCCATTAGTAGATATGTCTAGAATAAATGAAAGATATAATATTGTTACTAAGTTGCTTGAAGAATTTATATTAGCTGAAGAACTTAGAAATGATTTATATGAAGTATATGACTTAGAAAGATTGTGTGGTAGAATATCATTTGGATCTGCTAATGCTAAAGATTTATTACAATTAAAGAGTTCCTTAAAAGTACTTCCTAGTATTAAAGATAAATTAGAGAAAATTAATTTTTATGATGGAGTACATCCTTTAAATGATTTATATGATCTTTTAGAGAAAGCTATTAATGAAGATGCTCCGAATGGTTTAAAAGATGGCTTCTTAATAAAAGAGGGATATTCTAGTGAGTTAGATGAATTAAAGAGTCTAAGTAAGGGTGGTAAAGACTTTATTAGTAATTTTGAAAAAGAAGAGAGAGAAAGAACTGGTATTAAGGGATTAAAAGTAGGATTTAATAAAGTATTTGGCTATTATATAGAGGTTAGTAATTCATATTTATCTATGATTACTGACGATATGGGTTATACTAGAAAACAAACACTTGCTAATTGTGAAAGATTTATTAATCCTATACTAAAAGAAAAAGAAGATATTATTTTGTCTTCTGAAGATAAGATTATTAATTTAGAATATAATTTATTCGTAGAAATAAGAGATAAATGTAAAGAATATATTAAAATATTACAAAAGAATGCTAAAGTTATCAGTGAAATAGATGTCTTACAATCATTTGCTTTTGTTAGTGAAAAGTATGGTTATGTTAGACCTATATTAAATAGTACTAATGAAATTAAAGTAATATCTTCTAGGCATCCAGTCGTAGAGAAAGTATTAAAAGATGCTGAATATGTACCTAATGATATTATTATGGATAATAATACGGATATTTTACTTATTACTGGTCCTAATATGGCTGGTAAATCTACTTATATGAGACAACTTGGTATTATTGCTATTATGGCTCAAATAGGATGTTTTGTTCCTGCTGAAGAGGCTCATTTGCCAGTATTTGATAAGATCTTTACAAGAATAGGAGCAAGTGATGACTTAGTAAGTGGTGAATCTACATTTATGGTAGAAATGATGGAGGCTTCTCGGGCTATTAAGAATGCTACGAAAAATAGTTTAATTCTTTTTGATGAATTGGGTAGAGGGACTGCTACTTACGATGGTATGAGTTTAGCTGAAGCTATTCTAGAATATATAGCTAATAATATTAAATGTAAAACATTATTTTCTACTCATTATCATGAACTTACGAGTATGGAAAATACACTTCCTAATTTAAAAAATAAACATGTATCTGCTATTGAAGAGAATGGCAATATTACTTTCTTACATAAAGTAAAAGATGGATCAGTAGATAAAAGTTATGGTATTAATGTAGCAACACTTGCGGGTCTTCCTAAAGAAGTAATTGATAGAGCTAATGTTATATTAAATGAATATGAATCTAAAGATAATAATAGTAAAAAAGATTCTTCTATGCAAATGATGTTACCTCTTAATTTTGAAGAAAAGAAGAGTATTGTTGAAGAAGAACTGAAAAAAATAGATGTTCTAAATATAACACCTATTGAAGCTATTAATATATTAAATTCTTTAAAAGAAAAAATAAAATAGAGTTACTATAATAAGTAATTCTATTTTTTAAACAGTTCACTATGACTTCCAGTTTCTACTAAAAGTAATATAAGTTTATCACTAGTATATTTATAAACAAGCAACCAATCTGGTTCAATATGACATTCACGACATTCATTAAAATTTTTGTTATCTATTAAACTATGGTCTTTATATTTTTCTTCTAAAGAGTTACCATTAGATAAAGTTTCAACAATATATCTTAATTTTTTTAAATCTTTATTTTGCTTAACAACTTTTTTATATTGTTTTTTGAATTTCTTTGTGTAGTGAATCTCATACTTGGTTTATTCATTTATTCAAATCCTCAAATAATTCGTCTATATTGTGATAACCTTTACTTTTAATTTCCCCGTTTTCAATTTTCTTTGCTTCTTTTAAAGCTCTTTTAAGTTCTCTAGTAGGTTTAGGATTTTTTAGTTCAAATGGAATACCGCCTTCATTAATAGATTTTCTTAGAAACAAATTAATCGCAGTACTCATGTTTAATCCTAAACTATTAAATAATTCTGTTGCTTCTTTTTTTACATTAGAATCAACATTAATATTAATAGCACTAGTATTATTAGACATTTATACCATCTCCTCTCTATAACAATTATAGCAGTTAATGTAGTAAATGTCAATATAATCACTACATACTATCTACATTGATATTATATGTAAAAATAAAAAAATAATTAATAAATATGTTCAAAAAGTATTGATATAAAGATAAAAATACTTTATACTATGTGTAGGTGATGAGAATGAAAAGATTAAATAAAAAGGGATTTACTTTAGTAGAGTTATTAGTTGTTATTGTTATACTAGGAGTTATTATGTCTATTGCTATACCTAGTATTACTTCTTCAATTGAAAGAAGCAAAGATAAACAAAAGACGCAAATTATTAAATTAATTGAAAGCGCTGGTGAATTATATGTTGATAAACATAAAAATACAGTGACACCACCAATTACTTTAAATCAATTAATTGAAGATGGATTAATTACTAAGGAAGAGATGAAAGATCCATTTAATGAAAAAAGGACATTATGTGGATATCTTGGTTATGATGGTAAAAAGGTTAGTTGGAATGATACTAGTGGTTCTAATCAATATTGTTTAAGTATAGAATAAAGAAATGAGTGATGTAAATGAAAATAATATTAATTAAATATGGAGAATTAACTACTAAGAAAGATAATAGAAAAGTATTTATTAATATATTAT
>OGYC01001912.1_pt1 | contig 15823 bp, 13 predicted proteins | sample 1576461 | NCBI WGS metagenome assembly OGYC01 (sample SAMEA3541569, study PRJEB24748) | human gut metagenome | biome: human gut; feature: human-associated habitat; material: faeces | place: China | collected 2012 | reverse complement strand
TATCCCCTGCAGCCGCAGTTCTTATCATTATCGATTTACATAATTCAGCACCAATGCAAGAATCAGCATATGGACCGGATAAAACGCATAACAGCTATACTGGAAGACTTTCGTATGGCAGCCCTGCCGTCCACGATACAGCCAGATCGGAAGCAGTGAAAGCAATGCAAGTCCCTGCTGGCAGAGTTCAAGGTCCATCCCAAAAAGACGGATGGGATACATCAGACCTCCCAGCAGCTCTACGTTGACCCAATAAAGCGCCAGAAGCTGTCCGGAAAAACACCACCATTTTCTTCCCCGGAAAAAGTAAAAAATAAACAGTGTCAATACACCGGCACCATAGTAATCTGCCATTCCTACCGTCCCAAGTGCACTTCCAACCAGCACGACCAGAACCGCCGTCGGCAGAAAGATCCACAGCTTCTGTTTTTTTCGATCTTTTTCCATCAAATGGATTCCAGCGAGTCCTATCAACAGCGTCCAGATCACATTCTGATGAAACGGATAGAACCAGGTTCCGCCATACATCAGATCAAAGGGTATCTCCGACAGCACCGCAAACAGGTCGTCCAGCTGCTCATAATACGCCGCGAACACCGACAGCTCCCGGCGGATGCGGAACAGCTTCTTGTCCAGGTCCTGGGCCTGGTCCTGCATCAGGGCCTCCTCCAGAGCCGTCAGGCGCTTTTCGTATTTCTGCAGGGTGGGCATATCCTCCTGCAAAAGCCGGGTGAACAGCTCCGCCAGGGCCTGGGCCGGGGTCCCGGCCTCCAGGTCGTCCGCCAGGCCCCGCAAAAACTCCCCGTCCTCCGCCAGCAGCAGCCGCCCGGTGACGCACACGGCGTCGCAGTCCGCCAGCCGCTTATCCTCCACCTGGCAGGAAAACGGCACCTCCATCGACAGGCTCCGCAAACCCGCGCTCTCCTCCGAGGTATACAGCACCGTCAGCACCACGCTGCCGCCCATGGTCAGCTGCTGGCCCGCCGGATGCTTCTCCCGCAGCCGCAGCTGCCCCACGGTATCCACGATCCGGGCAATGTCCGGGCAATACTCCGGGATCGCCGTCTCCATGGACTCCTCCTGAGTGGTGACCAGGTCGCCTACCGGCTCGCAGCAGGCCAGCTCCGCAAATTTCAGCTCCAGTTCCATGCGTTTCCCGTCCTCTCCTTGTTTTCACTGTCCCAAGGCTATGCGGGAACACGCCGGGTTATTCCTGGATGCCGAACATCCGCCGCAGCAGCCCCCGCAGACACCGGGGCGCCTTCCAGATCACGATCTTCATGCACATTACCTCCCGTCCTTCAAGCATATGATCCCGCAGGCGATCAGCAGAAACGCCACCAGGAACATCAGCGCGCCCACCGGGAAGATGGCGGCGATCAGGATCCCCAGCCCCAGGCCCAGGGCGCACACGCCGATGACCGCGCCGCAATTTCCCCGTCTCATGGCTCTCTCCCTCCTCTGCCTCAGTATATGCCGGAAAGCTCCCTCTTGCGCCGGGAGGAAAAGTACGGTACAATAATCCCTAAAAGGAGGGACGGATATGAACCTGTTATATGCGCTGGAGAGCGTGCGCACCCCGTTCTGGGACGCGGTGTTCTCCGCCGTGACCCACCTGGGCGAGGAGACCGTTTTCATGGTGGCGGCCATTCTGCGCGAAATAGAGGAAGGCGGCGGCGGTGATCACCTCAAACTCCGTGGGCTGCATATCGCGCTTGGCAAGCCTTTCTGCCACAGGCTTGATCTGCTCCATTGCAGAAGCAAAAGCCTCGTGTGGAATCATCTCGCCATTGATCTGAATCCGCTCTCGAAATTCGATCACATAGGGCGAAGTAAACAACCCTGTTCGATACCCGGAGGCCTGTAGGATTCCAGCAAGCATCGCGCAAGTGGAGCCTTTGCCGTTCGTCCCCGCCACATGGGCAAACTTCAGCTTATCCTGCGGGTTGCCAAGCTCTGCCATCATGGCCCGCATCCGCTCAAGGCCCGGCTTTACGCCAAATCGAAGCAGGGAATGCACATAACTGACCGCCTCATCATACCGCATTTGATATAACCCCCTTTGTTTTCTATTACGCAGCACGGAACTGTTTTGACTTTATATCCACGCAAAGCTACTCTCTGCAATGATTCAAAGTGTTTTGATCCTCCACAAAAATGGCGTTGCCGCCGCGCGACAGGCATTTTTTCAATGCGTTAAACGACCCGTTTAACGCTATTTTAGCATACGCGCCAAGTTGCCCTCTGCAAAAAATGGCGTTGCCGTCTTGCGGCAGGAGGCGTTTCGCGCCGACAGGCATTTTTTCAATGCGTTAAACGACCCGTTTAACGCTATTTTATCATAAATTTGTCGAAATCACAAATCGATCCACAAAAAAACGAATGTTCGCCTTTTTGTGGAAATCCATTGCATCCGGACCTGAATCGAAGTATAATAACAGACAGTAGTCGTCAAAACCAGACGACAGACGTAAAAACCAGAATTTTTCCGGAAAGAATGGATCATCTTTATGGACGAACAGGCACAAATCGAGTTGCGCGGCAGTGTGGAGGATGTAACCTTCTACCGCCCGGATACCGGCTTCACAGTGCTGGATTTAAACAGCGAAGGGGAACTGGTTACGGTGGTGGGCGTCCTCCCGGCGCTGTCCGCGGGGGAAGAGCTGCGGCTGATGGGGCATTGGGATGTGCACGCCTCCTTCGGCCGCCAATTCCGCGCAGAGCTTTGTGAGCGCAGCCTCCCCTCCACGGCCGGGCAGCTTCTGAAATACCTCTCCTCTGGCGCAGTCAAAGGCATTCGGGCTGCCACGGCGGAAAAAATTGTGGAGGCCTTCGGCGATCGCACCTTCGATATTCTTGAAAACGAGCCGGAGCGCCTCGCCACAATCAAGGGCATCTCCCGGGAAAAAGCGCATAAAATCTGCGAGGAATTCAAAAAACAATTTGCCGTTCGAGAGGTGATGATTGCCCTAGAATCCATCGGCATGACGCCGGCGGAATGTCTCGCGGCCTTTCGAAAGTTTGGCGCCTCCGCCATCGACCGCATCCATGAAAACCCCTATATCCTTTGCAGCGAAGATATCCACATGGGGTTTGAGCGGGCGGATGTGATCGCGCAAGCCATGCCCAACCGCCCGGATGCGATCCATCGAGTGCGGGCGGGCGTGATCTACGTGCTACGCCATAACCTGCACAACGGCCACACCTGTATCCCGCGGGAAAAATTGCTGACCCCTTCCCGCGACCTGCTGAATACCGACACCGATACCATCGAAATTGCGCTCGACGGCCTCTTAGAGGACCGTCAGCTTGTTTCCAAAACAATCGGCAGCAGGGAATTCATCTTCCTCCCCAGCGTTTACAGTGCGGAAAAGAGCGCCGCGGAGCGCATCCGGATCATGCTGCGGTTCCCCCCTGCCGGGAAACTGGCGTTGGAAAAGGAGATTCAGCGCGTCGAGCAAGAAAGCGGCATTCAATATGAAGAGAAACAGCGCCTCGCCATCACGACGGCCGTCCAGAAAGGCCTGCTTATCCTCACCGGCGGGCCGGGCACTGGTAAGACCACCACGCTCAAGGGCATTCTCACCCTGTTTGAGCGCGACGGGCTGGATGTTGCCCTTGCCGCGCCGACGGGAAGAGCAGCAAAGCGGATGTCTGAACTGACGGGCAAGGAGGCAAAAACGATCCACCGCCTGCTGGAAGTGGAATGGACGGAAAACGACCGCCCCGTTTTCGCGCGTGACGCGCGCAACCCGCTCGAGGCGGACGCTGTGATTGTGGACGAGCTCTCCATGGTGGATATCAACCTCTTTTCCAGCCTGCTGGATGCACTTCCTCTCGGCTGCCGCCTGGTTATGGTAGGCGATAGCGATCAGCTCCCGCCCGTGGGCGCAGGCAACGTTTTGCAGGATCTCATTCAGTCCGGGCTTCTGCCGACTGTCCAGCTCACAGAGGTGTTCCGCCAGGCGATGGAGAGCCTGATTGTGACCAATGCGCACCGCATCGTCAACGGCGAAACGCCTGTGCTCGACCGTAACGACGCGGACTTCTTTTTTATGCACCGACCCGCCCCCTACCTGGCCGAACGCACGGTGACAGAGCTGTGCGCCGCCCGACTGCCCAAAGCCTACGGCTACTCCCCCATCTCGGATATCCAGGTGCTCTGCCCATCCCGCAAGGGCGATCTGGGCACGGTGAATCTCAACCGTGTGCTGCAAGGCGTGCTCAATCCGCCGGAGAAAAAGAAGCAGGAGATCACCATCAATGGGCGCATCCTGCGCACCGGCGATAAAGTGATGCAAACTAAAAATAATTACGATCTGCCTTGGACGCGTGACGGCGAAAACGGTTCGGGTGTATTCAACGGCGACGTTGGTATTTTGGAAAGGATTGAGCATGCGAGTTCCACGCTCTATGTGCTCTTTGACGACCGAACAGCTATGTATTCCTTTGAATCGGCTGCTGAACTGGAGCTCGCCTATGCCATTACAGTGCATAAAAGCCAGGGCAGCGAATTTGAGGCGGTGGTTATGCCGGTGCTGAACGTAGTGCCGCAATTGAGCTACCGCAATCTGCTCTACACCGCCGTCACCCGTGCAAAATCTAAAATGATCCTGGTTGGCAGCAGGGATGTGGTGCATCGCATGGTAGAAAACGATAAAAAAACGCGCCGTTTTTCCGCCTTGCGCGCCTTTTTAACAGAAGAGGATAACGATGAAGCATAAGGAATGGCTCGACCGGCTGCTCTCCATCCTCTACCCACCCCGATGCGTTTGCTGCGGTGCAGTGCTGCCCACGGGAGAAAGGCTCTGCGAAACCTGCTCGGAACGCATCGCCCGCATTGAAGCGCCGGTTTGCTTGCTCTGCGGGCAAAGCCTTCAGGATTGTAGCCGGAAACACCCCAAAACTGCCTATAAAGAGATCACAGCCCCGTTTTATTATGAGGACACCATCCGAGAGGGAATCCATCGCTTTAAATTCCGTGATCGTCCCCAATATGCCGCCTATTTCGCCCAAGAGATGGCCGCGAGCATCCGGGCCAATTTGCCTGGCGTTGCCTTTGACCAGATTACCTGCGTGCCCATGCGCACCGCAAAGGAAAAAGAGCGCGGCTATAACCAGAGCGCCCTGCTCGCGCAGGAGCTCTCCAAGCTACTGGAGATTCCCGTGCACTGCCATCTGCTCCGTAAATGCGCCGACACCCCCGCGCAGCACGAGTTGAAAGGGGCTGAGCGCAGGGGCAATGTGTTCGGCGTGTTTGAGGTTGCCAAGCCGGAGCTGACGCAGGGCAAAACCATCCTGCTGTGCGACGATGTAAAAACCACGGGCGCAACCCTTGACGAATGTGCCAAGATGCTCAAACTCGCCGGGGCGCAGGAAGTTTACTGTGCATGCATCGCGGTGACGAGGAAAAATAAAAGTGTAGAAAAATAGATGTCTGGTCAACAGCGCTTGCTGTGTGCAACAAAAATACCGCTGCGGGTTTTCGCAGCGGTATTTTCTATTGTTATACGTCCTTGCCGTTCTTTTCCTGTTCTTCCTGCCGCTCTTTCTTCTCTTCCTCCGCGAATCGCTTAATCTTCTGCGTTGTTGTTTTGACAAATTCCGTTTCACGAACGACAAGCTTCTTAATGCTTTTATAAGAGGGCAATTTTTTATTGACCTCCTTTACCACATTGGAAAGTGCTTTAAACACTTCCTCGCTCGACACGGAGGATTGCTTGAGCTTCTCGCGGATCGCTTCCACATTGGGAAACACCTTCGCTGTGACCATCGTTTCATCATCTTCATCCTCGCCGACGACGATGGATTCCGCCACAAAGGGGTTTTTATTGAGGTAGTATTCTACTTCCTCCGGGTAAATATTTTTGCCGTTTTTCGTGACGATCACGTTTTTGATGCGGCCGGTGATTCGGTAATAGCCGTTTTCATCCACCGTGCCGAGGTCGCCGGTGTGAAAAAAGCCATCCTCATCCAGCACCTCTGCCGTGGCCTCCGGATCGTTATAATAGCCGAGCATCACCATTGGGCCCTTCACGCAGATCTCACCTACGCCGGAGGCGTCCGCATTGATGATCTTCGCCTCTACGCCAGGCAGAGGCACGCCCACGGAATCCGGCAGCTCAATCCGGTCGTTGTTGCCGATCACGAGCGGAGAGCATTCCGTCAGGCCATAGCCGAGATAGACAGGGATGCCAAAGGTTTTAAAATCCTTGACCACTTCCGGGCTAATGGCCGCAGCGCCCGTGATAATGAGGCGAAGCCGGCCGCCGAAGGTGCGCTGGATTTCGCCAAATATTTTATCGTTGATATCCACACCCAGCGCGCTGGTCGCATTGGAGAGAGCCTTTCCAATGCCAAGCATCAACTTGCCGCCCTTCTTTTTCGCGGCCGTTTTTAAAATGCGGTTGTGCATTTTTTCAAGCATCAGCGGCACCGTGACGAAGATCGTCGGCTCCACATCCTGCATGTTTTTGACAATATAGCGCAGCCCCTCACAGAAAGCAATGCATGCGCCGGAATATAAAATCATGATAAATCCGAGCGAACATTCATAAGTATGATGCAGCGGCAAAATAGAGAGCAGCTGATCTGTCGGGCGGATTTCCACCACGCCGCTGAGCGACATGATATCCTCGCAGATGTTCCGCTGGCTAAGCATAACCCCCTTAGCCATACCGGTCGTGCCGGAGGTGAAAAGGAGAGAGCCAAGGCCCTCCGCATCGATCGGTGCTTCTTTCATGCGTGTATCGCCTTGATTTAATAGCGCGCGGCCCTCCGCCAGCAGTTCACGCAGTGAGAGAATCCCCTGCTGCGCATCTCCCGCTTCCAAGGAAATCAGCCTGATTTTCGGCGGCAGGGCGGAGCGATTCTCCAGCACCTTTTGCGCCGCTTTTTCATCAAAAAGAATCGCAGCCGCCTCGGAAACGCGGAGGATATTCTCAATATCGCAGGCCGGAAGTTCCTTATCAATCGGCACCACCACGCCCACTCCGCAGGTGACGGCAAGATAGGCGGTGCACCATTCATAACAATTGTGCCCAATCACGGCAATCTTCTCTCCCGCCAGGCCCAAATCGATCAATTTGGTGCCCAGCGCATATACGTCGGCCTGAAAGTCGGGATAGGAAACATCGTAATATTCCCCAGCGTCGTTTTTTAATTTAAACGCAGGGCGATCCGAAAAACGCGCAGCGCTTTGAGCCAGCATATCACGAAAATCTCGGATTGGACGGATGTCGTAAAAAGGCGTGTTTTGATACATGGCATGCTCTCACTTTTCAGTCAATCTTAATTTCGCGCTTTTTCACACGAATCATACAGCAACCTCCCCCTAACGCAGCTAGAGCGGTGTCGGATTGCACAATGTCGCAAGCGCAGATTTTGAATATTATAGCACAGTTATAGGCTTCCCACAAGAAAGGTAAAAGAAATTCATAGATTATTCGATTCTTTCAGAATCTAGAGAGCTTTCTAAACAAAACGAATTTTTCGAGTGATTTATCACTCGATTGGAGAGATGAACATGGGAATCATCAACATCATCGTCATTGGGCTCGGGCTCGCTATGGATGCTTTGGCTGTTTCCATCACAAGCGGCCTTACCGTGCGCCGCGTCCGTATCCGTTATGCCTTAAAGCTTGCACTGAGCTTTGCGGGCTTTCAAGCGCTGATGCCGGTGATCGGCTGGCTCGCAGGCATCCGATTCAGCGAAAAAATCCGGACGGTCGATCATTGGGTTGCCATGCTGCTGCTCGCAGCGATCGGGATCAAAATGATCCTCGATACCGTCAAGGAAAACGCTAAATCCGGCGGCGCGCAAGCCGTCCCCTCCTACGGCGGAGAGGTCGGCATGCGCACATTGGTCGTTTTAGCGATTGCCACAAGCATTGATGCGTTGGCAGTAGGCGTATCCTTCTCCTGCGCGGATGTAAACCGCGTCTCCATCCTGCTGCTCGATGCCGGCGCGATTGGGGCCATCACCTTCCTACTATGTTTTCCAGGCGTTTATATCGGCCGCCGGTTTGGTGCGGCATTCCGTGGCAAGGCGGGCGTGATCGGCGGCATCCTGCTCATTGGGATGGGAGTGAAAATTTTTGTGGAGCGATGTATCGCAGGTTAAAGCTCTATCCCAGCGGGATCTCCGCGATAAAGCCACAATACGGGCAACTCAGCAACGATGTTCCTCTCTGCCGTAAACAGGCGGATTGATTTTTGCTATATCAAGAGCATCCGGTTCCTTAAAGGTTCGCCAATTTTTTATTTCCATATCGGAATATATCATCAGCAGAAACATGAAGCGCCGCAATAATCGCAAACAGCTCAATATCCGATATCGAGCGTTTTCCCAGTTCTATATTTGATACCGCATTTTTATTGAGGTTCACACCCAGCAATTGCAGCTCGCGCGCAAGCGAATTTTGAGACAGCCCACTTTTCTTGCGTAACTGTGCAATTCGCTCTCCTAGTAAATTGAGCTTCCCATCCTCTGTTCTGGTCTTTCGTGTCTTTTCCATATACAGCCCCCGTTTATCAACAATCTAAGGCTCAGTATATGGAAAAAATGAACATCGAACGACCCGAACAAGATGTCAACATGCTAAATTTGATCAAAAATTTTATATTTTTCTCTTTTTTTATCAAATTAGGGTGAATATTTAAAAACAGACGGTAGTTACCGGTATAATAAAATTCTAAAATATGCTTTTCTTCAAACTTCTATTGCTGGAGTGGAGCATCGCCCCGTAAACAGGAGCATAATGGGCAACGCCGCGCGGCTGACAGGTATCCAATCACTGCCTACCTCAATGACTAGGCTTACGGAAGGAGAAAAAATGATATGCATAACGTTGCCCCGGAATCCTTCCTGATTCCGGGGCAAAAGAAATATGCGCAATTCTTTATCATACTTTAATGCATACAATACAAGACCCCGCTATGGATTTCTCCCTAGCAGGGTCTTGTATTTTCTATTTTAGATGATTCCAAAAACACCACTCAAATAAAAATGTTTCGGATCATCCTGCTTTGGTGGAGCATAGCGGGATCGAACCGCTGACCTCTACACTGCCAGTGTAGCGCTCTCCCAGCTGAGCTAATGCCCCATACTGCACACAACTTTTCCATCACGGGCCAACGCGTTAAATAATAGCATAGTTGCAAACGAAAATCAAGTATTTTTTTCATTTTTTCTGCATCATTTGTTTTTTCCTACTCGATACCGCGTATCATCACACGGTAATTACGATATGTCACATGTGAAAAGGAAGCTTCTTCTTTTAAAAGCAAATGATCTTTGCACTCGGCTTATTATGAAGGCGAACGTGGCTGGGAAATTGCCAAAGCAGCGGGGGACAACCGCAAGATATATTTCTTAGGCCCAAAAAATAATGCTGCCGCAAACCACTTTGCAGCAGCATTATTTTAACATCTCAGCTTAAACGTGGGTTTCCAGCACGGTAACCTGCCCTTCTATTCTGCAAGCACCGCTGCCAGCAGGCAAAAACACGCTCTCTCCCTTGTGAAACGGCATACTATGCCCGCATGAGGTAAGCACGCCCTCCCCCTCCAGCGCAATCAGGGAGACGAAAGAGGAAGCGTCCACCGTCAATACGGCATGCGTAGACGCCTCGATCACAGACGATGTAAATAGATCGCAGGATACCAAAAGCGTTTTGACATAGCCGTTGAACTGCTCCGGCTCCCCCTGCGGCTTTGAGCCATGGGCAGGAGGCGCGCAGTGCGTTACCTCTACCGCCTGATCCACATGCAGCTCGCGCTGCTTTCCATCTTTGCCGACACGTCCATAATCGTAAACGCGATAGGTTGTGTTGGAATTCTGCTGCACCTCTGCCAGAAGAATCCCCTTGCCGATTGCGTGCAGGGTGCCCGCCTCAATAAAGAACAGATCGCCTTTTTTTACTGGAACACGGTTGACAACCTCCATCAGCGTTCCATCTGCAATCCTGCGGCGGAACTCCTCCTGGCCGATCTCTCGCCGAAAGCCATAGATCAGCTCAGCGCCTTCCTCCGCATCGAGAATATACCACGCCTCCGTTTTGCCAAATTCCTTCTCGACGCGGCGCGCATAGGCGTCGTCCGGATGCACCTGAACAGACAGGTTATCCTTTGCATCGATGAGTTTGATCAGGATCGGGAAATAAGCAAACTTTTGCGCATGTGTTCCAAGGCAGGCAGCCCCCATCTGCTTAATGGCCTGCGTCAGCGTCAGCCCTTGATACCGCCCGTTTTCAATCAAATCCTCGCCCTGCGGGTGGCAGGAGAGCATCCATGCCTCCGCTAGCTTATCCAGCGGCGCATCCACACCATATTCTTCACGCAGCCGCGTGCCGCCCCATAGATAGTCCTTCACAGCTGGCTTTAACTTCATGGGTTCCATCTGTAGGCCTTCCTTTCCATTGCAACATTTTCTATTTTCATCCTATCAAATCCAGGCAAAAATAGCAAGCTCCATTCGCGCTATTTTCTCGCCTTTCCTGCGGTGTGGAGCAGCGGGCGCTCTCTGAAGCGCCCCACGTTACCAAGCATATGGCGGAATATCCGTTTTTCACAATGACCGGGCAGACCCATTGTAAAAAAAGAAAGCGGAGCCACTCCTTTTTCAAAAAGAATGGCTCCACCCGTCAGACTTCATGCGAGGCTTATAACGCGCTCTGTAGGGCAAGCGCCCTCTTATAAAGCGGGTCAAATTCGCACCCGCAGCTTCCGCACTCCCGATCCGCCTGCTCAATGGCAGCGATGAGAGATGCTTTATCACCGCCTCCGTTAAGCCACTCTTGGGCCGGCACGGCAATGAGATCCCAACCAGAGGCCGCAAATTTTTCCATGATCGCTTTGAGTTCATCTTGCGTATGTTCCATTGTGTTTGCTCCTTTCAAACATTGTGATTTCGAATAGGAATGTAATTTTATGCTATCACATCCATGGCAGGAAAGCAATGCTTTTTTCCTCTCCGCTTCTGTTTTGGAGCACCTCTAGTGATCCTAATACGGTGTCGCAACGGCATTTGAGCGTCAGTGAAAATAAATTGGATTGGATATAGCCAGTGGATAATCCCCAAACCCGGGCAGCCGAACAGAGGCAATCAGATAAGCAAACGGCGTTTCTGTAACCGTTGCCTCGCCCTGGAGCCTCCCTTTCTGTGGCCTGACACGCGCTAGCTCCCCCTGTGCGCCGATGAGCCGCAACGCCGTGCCCTTGGGTGCATAATCTGCTGAAAACCGCACAGAATGGTTTTCTCCTGCGGCAACGGTATCGCCAAAGCTCTTTTCTCCACAGGTAAGGCTGAGGCGCACGCCGTTTCGTCCATTCATGATGTAGCTGCGCCCATGCAACGCCGCATCAACGATGTCGGCGGCGCTGCGCGAGGCACTGTAAACCGCTGTGACAGGATGTGCCAAGCGCACTGGGCGGCGATCGTGATGAAAATCACTGCCGCCTACCGCCGCAATTTTACGGCCGCTTTTCAGCATGTTTGTCCACCAGGCGATGCCGCGGAGATTAACGGGGCGCATTGGGCCGTTCCACACCTCAATCATATCGAAGCACGCCTCATCCTCCCAAAGATAAGGGCAGAAATTGCACTTCGGGTGGTTCACCGAAATTACCGCGCCATCCTCTCTCGCCTCCCGCACGATCCGCCGCATCTCCTCCGGGCTGTTTGCCACAAAGGAATTGCGAAACGGCCGCCCGATCCCAAAGAAATTCATATGGCCCTTGTAATGCGTCCACTCCACACCAGGGACGAGGGTGATCCCCGGAAAATGTGGCAGGCGCAGGTTCTCCGCATAATTGTTGTGATTGGTCACGGCGATAAAATCGAGGCCCTTATGTTTGGCTATTTTAGCGAGCGTTGTAATATCGTGCTGCCCATCGGAAGCGTCTGAATGTATGTGAAAATCGCCGAATAGCCACTGTGCCTGCCGGCGATGGAATCGAAGCTCATAGGTGACGATCACCCCCTCTTCCTCCACATGATAGGCTCCGATGAGAATCCGCCATTTTCCCGGCCGGACCGGGCCCATGAGGTAGCCGGGCGTTGCGTCGTGTTCCCCCACGGTCACGCTCTCCCGCGCGCTGCCGGACCAGCCGAGGAAGCGACCGTCCTCATCCTCCAGCCCAAGGTCTATAATATTGTGCAGAGCGCTTTTATGGGGATATTGATAAGAGACAGTAACGCCCTCCACCTCCTCCGGCACATCAAATGGAAGCGACAGGTATTTGCCCTCATCTTCCTTGCGAATGCGATGCTCTATCACTATATGATCCAAAGCGTTATCCCCCGATATCATCAAAAAATTTCTGAAGATGCCTGTCCCAAAAATCCCAATCGTGCGCGCCGTCCTCAAAGGCGACCGCCACGTCGAGCCCAACCTCCCGCGCGCGCCCAGCAAAGCTACGGTTGCCGAAGATCATTGGATCCTGCTCTCCGCAGGCCAGATAGGCGCGGCTGCCCGCGTGCTTCTCCGCGTTGAGCAGGTTGATCGGGTTGAGCGGCGTCGTGTTGATTTCCGCTGCCTTTTCCACTAGGAAGGGAAAATCTTCGCGCATTTCATCGTTAAGTGCTAAAAGCATGGGGCGGAGATCGAGCACGCCGGAGAAGCTCCCCCAAGCCGCATAGCGCTCCGGAAAGGTCAGCGCAATGCGAGCAGCACCCATACCGCCCATTGAATACCCAGCAATAAAATTTTGCTCCCGCCTACGGGACAGCCCCATGAGCAGATGCAGATATTCCGGCAACTCCTCCGCGATGTAAGTAAACCAATTTTGGCCGTTAATCCCGTCGCAGTACATGCTGCGCCCGCCCGTAGGCATAACCAGCACGAGATCGTGCGCACGCGCATACCGCTCCGCGCCTGATAACCGCAGGAAGGCGGTAGCGTCCTCCGAAAGCCCGTGCAGCAGGTAGACGGTCCGGCGAGCGGAAAGCGGGATGCCTTTTATGCGCACGGAATCCGGCACGACCAAAGTGACAAGTGTGCACATTTTCAGCGCTTTGGAATGAAAATCAAGCGTGATCACTGCCATTTTCCCCCTCCTCCTTCCGCCCTTTTCCCTGCTCAAACTTTAAAAAGCGGGACATGACCACGCAAACCACCAACACGGCCAGAGGGAACAACACCGTTAGGAAACGGGCCGCCTGATCCGGCGCCGCGCCGGGATTTGCGCCGCTTTCAAATCCATAAAACCGAAAGACCAGCAAATAGGCAAGGGAGGAAAAGAGCCCACTTGACTTATTGAGGATGCCGAGCAGGCTTGAATACGTCCCCTCCCGCTGCACGCCGTGTTTTGCCGCATCCTCATCTAGAATTCGGGCGGCCACAATATCCATTGTCGTAGACACGCCGCCCATGCCAAAGCCGACCGCCACAACGGCGATTGCGGATAAAATAAGGGTATTGGTAAAATACAGCGGGATCACGCTGATTGAGCTGACCAGGAGCGCCAGCCTCCAGGCCGGCATAAGCGTCATCTTTTTGACGATCTGCACCCAGACAGGAATAAAAACAATCGCCATAACAATCACTGTGCCGAGCAGGATCGTTGAGCTTGCACCGCCCTCGCCAAGATGGTATTTCACATAGAACGGCACGCCGGACTGCACCAGGCCAAGCGCTGCAAAAAAGGAGGCGTTGGTAATGCCGTAAATCCAAAATTTCGGGTTTTTGAGGATGTCGAAAAGGCTCCGGAACAGCCGTGGCTTCGGGCGCTCCATCGCCGCAGGGTCCTCATGGCAACCCAAGCTCATAAACCAGATCACTGCAACCGCCAACACACCGTAGAGGATGGCCGTTGCCGAAAACCCAATCGCATCCGTGACCATCGGCGTCAGCGCAATGGATACTACCATTGCAATCAATTGAAAAACCTGACGCATTGCATTGGTTTTCGCCCGCTCCGCCTCCGTGCGAAACAGCTCCGGGAACAGAGCGCCGTAATTTGCATTGATGAGGGAATCCAGCGTGCCGGTCAGGATATACATCAGCAGCATGTAGGAAAATGCCGACCCTGCCGCAAGGCTGGCAGGCGGATTGAAGAACAGGATGAAGCATAGCACAAGAAGCGGCGCGCCGAGCATCAGCCATAGCCTGCGGCGGCCCCATCGGGTGCGCGTACGGTCGGAAAGAAAGCCGTAAACGGGGTTGTCGATCGCGTCGACAAAGGTATAAAGAAACAAAACAAGAGAAAACTGCTGCGTTGTGATAAGCCCCAGCTTATCAATGTAGAAAAAAGCGGCATAGGTCTTAAACATGTTGATGGGAATCGATGTACCAAACATTCCCACGGCATAGCGAAGCGGGCTGGTTGCCTTACGCGCGCCGGCGGCGATCGTATTCTGCATGATTGTGACCATCCTTTCCTTAATAAATAGACTAAATTTTTTTGTTTATGCTTCCTGCCTTCCATTTGCATTGTAGCATGTCTCTGCACATACGTCTGCGCACTCTTTTAAAGGAATAGGCGTTTTTTTTAATTTTTTCTACATGATATGTATGATGGGATTGCATAAACCAATTTCATCGGATAGAATGGAAAGCATAGAGGAACGTCTTATGCTGATATATCTTGCATAAAAATCAAAAAGTCAGGTGGAAAAATTATGCAAACCGTTGATTATCGCAATAACAAACGGCTTCTACAAGAGGGGGTATCCTTCCATTGGTGGGATGCCCCACACACCTCTCTGCACAACCACAACCACTACGAATTTTTTATCATTACCTGCGGGCAGACCAACCACATCCTCAACGGAGCGCAGAAGCGCCTCTCCAAAAACGACCTGTTTTTGATCCGTCCGGAGGATTGCCACCAGTTTACACCCATCGCGGGAAGCCGCTGTATCCACATCAATCTGCCAGTCACAACGGCGAAGCTTTCCAGCCTGTGCGAAGCGCTCGGCATCAGCTTCGATGCGCTGCTCGGCGGGGAAGAGCTGTGCATCGCTCTGAATGATGTGGAACTCGCTTTTTTTCAATCTCGTGCACAGCAGCTGAACCTCATCGCCCGCTCCGCGGAGGAGCCCGATCGGCTCAGCGTGCTGGTTATCTGCGAGATGCTGGTGCATGCAATCTCCCTTTTATATAAAAAATGGCGGCCTTTTTCCGCCGACTGCCCAGAATGGATGCAGGCTCTCTTGCAAAAGATCCACTCGCCAGAATATATTTCTTGCAGCGCAGCCGATGTTTATCGTTTGGCAGGCTACTCGCCCCCTGTCGTCATCCAGTATTTTCGACAGTATACCGGCGACACTGTCACCGCTTACCTGACCAAGGCTAAGATGGATTTCGCATGCAGTCTGCTCTTAACGACACAGATGACCACGATCGAGATTGCTTGCCAGCTCGGCTACAGCAGTCTGAGCCATTTCAATAAGTGCTTTCGCAACCACACCGGCAAAAGCCCGCGGGAATACCGGCGCGCCGCAGGTTCGCAGGGGCGGTGATTGTATTGGAATCATAGGAGGGAGAAAAGGAGAGGTTTCCGTTTTGGGCGGCTCAAGCCCAAAGTCTGCTTCGAAACGGTAAAAATGTGATTTTTCAGAAAGATCCGCTGCAAAATGCGAGGCATTTTGCAGCGGATCTTGTTTTACCGCATCATTCGAGCGTTTTTATACCAACACGGGCTGGAGTTGCTCGCCGTTCAATGCAGCCATGGCGGCATCATAAGTTTTTGTGAAATCCGCAACAATGGAATTCGGCTTTTTTACACAATCTTCCTTGGCAGCACCTTCATTGATCAGAGGCTGAATATCTGTCTTTGCGAATACGCCGCAGCGTGCCGCGATAGGATAAATTTCATGGTA
>OGYC01001897.1_pt1 | contig 15890 bp, 9 predicted proteins | sample 1576461 | NCBI WGS metagenome assembly OGYC01 (sample SAMEA3541569, study PRJEB24748) | human gut metagenome | biome: human gut; feature: human-associated habitat; material: faeces | place: China | collected 2012 | reverse complement strand
TGACAGCTTCTTTCTTGGTTGCTGCAATGTGGTCGCGTGTACACAGATTGTTGATATCTGCCCAGTCGGTCACAATCATACCGTCCCAGTTTAGATCTTCCTTCAACCATTCGGTAAGCAGTTCACGATTAGCATGGAAAGGCATACCATTGTCTACACCTGAGTTTACCATAACCGACAGCGCACCGGCTCTCACTGCTGCCAAAAACGGAGCAAAATGTTTTTCACGCATATCGCTTCGTGAAATAGAAGAAGGTGTACGGTCCTTACCCGAAACTGGAACACCATACCCCATGTAATGTTTCATGCAGGCTGCCACATTATATTCGCCGATATGATTCGGATCATCTCCCTGAAAACCTTTGACAGCCTCAACACCCATTTCTGCATTTACATAACAGTCTTCTCCGTAGTTCTCCCACATACGCGGCCAGCGCGGGTCACGTCCCAAATCGACAACCGGAGCATAGGTCCAGGGAATACAGCCAGCCTTTGTTTCGTAAGCAGATATTTCAACTCCACGACGAACCAGACTGCGATTGAAAGTAGCTCCCATGTTGACACCTTGAGGGAATAATGTACCATCGAGTGTATAGGTGGTTCCATGAATCTGGTCCACTCCATAAATACATGGAATGCCTATTTCTTTCATCGACTTCTCCTGAATTTGCTTAATGGCAGCCGCCCACACTTCTTTTTTCTGGGCTACGCTTAAAGGAACATTCAGGATAGAACCAACTTTATACTTACCTATCACCGTATCGAGCATAGCCTCGCTCAACTTAAACCCATCTTTGCTTCCTGGAAAATCAGTAACTACATCGACTGTTATCTCACACATCTGACCGATTTTCTCTTCGAGTGTCATTTTTTTCAGCCATTCCTGAATATGTGCCTCGATTACCGGATCAGCAGAAATCGCAGGAGCCGGCTGAGCCATTCCTGCAAGGCTTCCGGCACATACCATAGAAGCCATCGCCAAATTTCGAATATTATTCATGATATTAATCTATTATAAATTGTTGAGTTGCTTTTTTCAATCCCGTTCCAGAAACTTCCAATTGGACATTTCCTTTCTTTCCTTCCTGCGAACGGATTATTACCTGTGCCTTTCCAGAAAAAGCTTTGATGCGGAAAGATGTTTCACCATTTACAGGACGTTCTATTTCCTTGAATCCCGGATCACCGTTCCCGTATCCCAATATCGTTGCAGGACCAGTCAAGGTAACAATCATTTCATTCATGGCATCGGGTACTTCACGATTTTTTTCATCTTTCAATGTCAGATCTACAATTGCAATATCCTGACCGTCCGCCTTCAAAGTTGTATTATATGGTTCTATTGAGATACGGGCAGCCTCACCTGTAGTTTCTATTTTCTCTACCATAACTTTCTTGCCAGCCTTATAGCCTTTGGCCAGTAAACTACCCGGACGATAGATTGTTTTCCATTCGATATATCCATTAATCGGCATAGACTTCCGTCCTAAGCTTTTTCCGTTGACAAACAGTTCAACTTCGTCACAATTGCTATATGCCCATACATTGATACTATCTCCTTCATGGCCAGACAAATTCCAATGCGGTGACAAATACAGAACCGGTTCGTCAGTCCACCAAGATTTCAGATAAAAGGCTTCATCTTTAGGGAATCCGCAATAATCAAATATGCCAAACTGTGAGCCTGTAGCCGGATAAAGCATCGGATTCGGTTCACCTCTATAATCAAGTCCTGTCCAATAGAAAAGTCCGGCCAGCCAAGGACGGTCATGATAGAACTGCCAGCCTCTTGCCATTGGATTAATAATATGATTATCATCTTGAGCCGTACGATTGATGGGAGCCATCCAACCACGTAATGAATCGGTATAATAAACGTTACGTGTACCACATCCTGATGTTTCCTCCGAACCAACCGGCGAATACCACTCAGGATGTTTCTGATGGAATTCATCTATCGGGTTCTGGCGGAGATAATTATATCCTTTTACATCGACTCCGAAGAGAGACACCCGTCCACCAGCCGTTCCTTGTGTCGACAGGCGAGTTGAGTCCAGCTGATGTACATATTCACTCATCGATTTAGTAATATGCAATCCACGCTCATTACCTTCGAGTGCCCACTCTTCATTTCCGATACTCCACAAAATAATACATGGATGATTCCGGTCACGCTTGATCATATGTTCCAAAAGACCGATATGCTCACGATTGATACCCATCAGACGATTTTCTTCAATAACAAGCATTCCCAAGCGGTCGCATAAATCCAGAAAGACAGGCGACATCGGATTGTGCGACGTGCGTATGGCATTACTTCCTATCGTTTTCATCTTCTTTATGCGATACTCCCACAACCGGTCGGGGATTCCAGTTCCTACTCCGGCATGATCCTGATGTAAGTTAGTTCCTTTCAATTTAACCGGACAACCATTTAGCATAAATCCTTTCTGTGGATCAAACTCAATTTTCCGGATTCCAAAATTGGTAGAATATGTATCAACCAACTTTTCGCCAATATATACATCTGTATATAAGGTATATAAATAAGGCTGTTCCAGATTCCACAAATGAATATCATTCATCTTTACCGACTGCAATAGCTTCACCTCTTCCTGTTTAGGGGCTAAAGTAATATCTGATTTCTGCGTACTGACTACTTCGCGTCCTGTAGCATCAAGGACACGATTGAGCACTGTACAATTCGCCGGTTCCAATCCCTTATTCGATAAACGAACTTCTATATTCACATCGGCAGCCTTATAAGAATCGGTTATGCGAGAAGTAACGAACGTGCCAAAAGGAGCAACATGAACTAATGACATCTTTTCCAACCACACATCGCGATAAATTCCTGCTCCTTCGTAATACCAGCCTTCTTCCGTACTGGCATCTACACGGACTGTAAGCAGATTCTCTGCGCCGTAATTCAAGTATTCCGTCAAATCATAAACCTGAGTAGCATATCCGCTCGGTTCATGTCCTAAATAAAAACCGTTGCAGAATACTTGTGCATTACGAAAGATTCCATCAAATCTGACAGCAATGTGTTTGCCTGAATCCTCTGCTGCAATATAAAACTTACGCCGATACCATCCAACACTTGTTTCAGGATATTTCCATCCGATGGTTTTATATCCATGACTATGACTTGCTTCTTCTGAATAAGGAAGATCAACTGCCCAATCGTGCGGTAAACTGACTGTTTGCCACAAAGAGTCATTAAACTGCTCGGAACTTGGACCTTGGTTCTGATTAAAAGACTTGGCCTTTGCGAAATAAGTAAAATATTCAGTTCCATGAGTAAAATCTTTTTTCATGTCACCAGCATGTCCATACGCAAATTTCCATCCATTATTCAGCAATATCGACTCTCTTATTTGTTGTGCACTGACAGACAAACAAGCCATAAACTGTATAAGCAGTAAAACAGATAATAGTTTTTTCATAATATTATTAGTAATCCGAGGTTAAGCAACAAAAAACAGCCTTCATCATTACTATTATTCGTCTAATAATGATGAAAGCTGTTCTCTATCGTTTCTCAAGAAAAACGTTCCAATATTTCCATACACATACGACCATTATGATAAGGACATTTCCAGAATCCAGCTTTATCATCTTTGGTATTAACTGTTCCGTCAGGATACAAGCTCCAATGCCATTCACCCTGCTCCGTGTCTACTAATTTTGACTTGATAAATGTCCAGCACTTCAATGCCTTTTCCAAGGCCGACTTATCACCAAAATGCTGATAAAGATTAAGATGACCGACAACATTCTCAGCTTGTACCCACCAATGCAACTCACGATCTATTTTTCCTTTGCCCACAAAGTTTTCATAAATCATGCTGCCATCTGGATTTAGTCCTTCATCAGCAGCCTCAGCTATTTTTATAATGGCAGGTTCCACCTTCTGCAACAGACCTTTATCACCTAATACCAAAGCAGCTTCATGAATCAGCCACGACGCCTCAATATCATGTCCGTATGATACAATCTGATATTTGTTGGTCCAGTCATCTTCAAAAAATAAATTCAGATGATAAGTTTCAGCATCCAATATTTTATCCAAAAACAAGTTTACCAGATTATAGATTTGCTTTCCCAGACGTTCATCCTTCCACACGCGATACAGATTGGTATAAGGTTCCAGAATATGCAAATGCGTATTCATGGTTTTCTTCTCGTTTTCATCCTTATCACTCAGACGCATATCTTCTATCGGACACCAGTCGCGGGTAAGAGCTTCCAGATAACCATTCTTTTCTGCATCAAAGCTATACTTCTCGATAACTTCAAACAAACGTTTGGCATAATCCAAAGCCTCAGCATCACCTGTAGCACGCGTATATTCACTCAAACCGTAAATAGCAAAGCCTATGGCATAAATCTGTTTTTTTGTATCGACAGGATTTCCTTTATAATCAAGTTCCCAATAAATACCTCCAAAATCACTGTCATAGAAGAAATCAATCAGATAACGCTTTGCACGTGTAGCAGTCTCAAGATATTCTTTTTTTCTCAACAAGCGATAAGCAGCAGAGAAAGTCCACAAAATACGTGCATTGAGAATTGCTCCTTTCGAAGCTGATGCCTCCAACACGTCATTGCCTGTGATACGGCCATAGAATCCACCATGCTCATGGTCGGTCATTTTTGTCATCCAAAAAGGAAGAATATTGTTTTCCAGTTCAGCCTTTACCTCAGAACAGAGCTGTGATACTATTTCGTTATACATTTTTTGATTGTCGTTTTAAGTTTAACTGTTCCATTATACCCTTCATTTTCTGTTCTCCCAATGGATAGAAGCAAACAAATACTACCGAAATAAATGCTGCAATTGCGGGAAGCAGACTTAAGAACATCTTAATACCATTAATAGTTTCTTCACTTTGCACTGCATTAGCCTGGAAACCGAAGAAAGACAACAGCCATCCGGTTACAGCTGTACCAATTGCCCAGCCAAACTTCTGAGTCATTGATGATGCACTGAATATCAAACCTGTCGCACGATTACCTGTTTTCAGTTCCGAGAAATCGGCACAGTCGGCATACATTGACCAAAGCAAAGGGAAAATACTTCCGGCACATATGCTTATCAGACATTGGAATACAAAAATCAGAACCAGATCATCCTTATCGAACCAGAAGAATACCACACTTAAGGCTGAAGCTACCAGCATAGACAATGCGAAAGTTCTTTTCTTTCCAATCTTATTACTCATGGGAGCAGCCAGAATAACTCCTACAATATTGGCAATCTGACCGATAGAAAGATATAATCCACTCAACACAAACGATACGCCCATCAGCGAAATAGTACGGTACTCGTCTTCTATAATAAAATACTTGAAGTAATATACCGCACCTCCGTCACGGATAGAGTTAAATACCAAAGTGGCTACTCCGGCACCAAACAATATCCACCACGGTTTATTATGGAAGAGATCTTTGATATCATCTTTCAGAGAAGTCTTTTTATCATTGATAGGCTTCACCCGTTCTTTTGTCCATGCAAAACAACCAAAGAACAAGACTGCACACATGATTGCAATTACAACCACAGCCATAAACCATCCGAACTGCTGGTCAGCAACTTCCTTGCTATGCCCACTAAAGGCATTGACCATAGGCATGAACAACAGAAGTGCAATAAAACTGCCCAGATAAGCAAACATCATACGATAAGTAGACAGTGTATTACGTTCTGACGGATCGGGACTCATCACTCCTAACAAGGATGCGTAAGGAACATTAATGGCCGAATAAACCATCATCATCAGCGAATAGGTTATATAGGCATAAACCAATTTACCCATATCGCCGAAAGGTGGCGTATAAAAAGTAAGTACTCCTATCAAAGCAAACGGAATAGCCAGATATAACAAGTACGGGCGGAACTTACCCCATCGGCTGGAAGTACGGTCGGCTACAACTCCAACAATCGGATCGAATACAGAATCCCATATACGAGTAACCAAGAACATTGTTCCCACCATAGCAGCAGGCAAGCCAAATACATCCGTATAGAATATCATCAAATAAGCCCCGAACAACTTCCAAAACATAGAGGAAGCCATATCTCCGAAACCATAACCTATTTTTTCCGTGAGTTTTATCATAGCAGTACTTACTTTCTTATTTTTATTATTTTATCAATTTCAGGTTCTTATCAATCAGTTTTTTCAACGTTTCTACTGATGCAGTAGTTGTCAGGCCGTCTTGCGGAGTATTCATACAGTAATCTACCAGTTTGTCGATAGTAGAAACAGCTACATGCATACGTGTGTCTGAAGAAGCATAATAAATAAATACTTTTCCATCTTCGTCGGCAATCCAACCGTTTGTAAACAACACGTTTGAAACGTCACCGATACGTTCTTCTCCTTCAGGAGCCATAAAATAGCCTCCAGGAGCAGCAATCAGCTTGCTAGGATCTTCGAGTGAAGTCATATACATATAAAGTACATAACGTAAACCAGCAGCACAACCACGTACTCCATGAGCCAGGTGCAACCATCCCTTCGGAGTCTTGATAGGATGCGGACCTTCACCGTTCTTCACTTCTTTTATTGTATGATAATAACGGCAGTCAATAATCTTTTCTTCCTTTACTTCGGCATGAGTAATATCGTCAACCAGTGCCCATCCGATACCACCGCCACTTCCGGCATCGATAAATCCATCTTGCGGACGAGTATAGAATGCATATTTTCCATCCACAAATTCCGGGTGAAGAACAACATTACGTTGCTGGCTCTTCGATTTCAAATCCGGCAAACGTTCCCATGTCTTCAGGTCTTTAGTACGAGCAATTGCTGCTGTAGCTGTTGCAGAAGACAGATCACCGGCAGGCGCATTATCATCGTGACGTTCAGCACAGAAAATACCGTAGATCCAACCATCTTCGTGAGCTGTCAGACGCATATCATAAATATTAGTAGCCGGTATTACATCGTCGGGCATGGTAATAGGATAATCCCAGAAACGGAAATTATCTACTCCATTCGGACTTTCAGCAACAGCAAAGAACGACTTGCGGTCAGCTCCTTCGACACGTACTACCAGCAAATATTTTCCGTTCCATTTAATAGCTCCGGAGTTCATTGCAGCATTCATTCCAATGCGTTCCATCAGATAAGGATTTGTCTTTTCATCCAAATCGTAACGCCAGAACACAGGAGTATGAGCAGCCGTTACGACTGGATACTTATAACGGGTATATACTCCGTTGGTTGTTTCAACAGGCTCATTCTTACGAGTAATCAACTCTTCATGCTGAGCAAACAATCTTTTTACTTTGTCTTCAAATGTAGTATTCATTATAATAAGTTTTATGTCAATTTACTTTATTGTTTTCATATCTCCGGCAAACAATGTCCGTGGATCGTTATAGAAGTTCACAAAATCGGCAGCCGACGGATGTCCTGGATAAGGAGCATAGTAATGGTTTTCTCTTTCACGCGCATTTCTCCATACCAGCACATAACTGATCGGATATTTTTCAATTACAGGCATCAATGTTTGTGTCCACCAAAGCGAATCAGGAATTGTTTCATAGCCCGTTTCGGTTACGGCCATCAGCTTTTTATGTGCCTTGCTTACCTGTGACATAATGGTAAGTGCATTATCCAGGCTCTTCACATAAGCATCTTTATCAAACTGATACGCATCTACTCCTATCAGGTCTACAATATCGTCTCCCGGATAGCGTTCCAGATATTCGGTAGAGTCTTTGGGTTCCGTACCCGGAGAATATGCATACAGCAATTGAGTAGCCCCTTTTTCTTGCAAACGATCATAAGTCATTCTCCAAAGCGCTTTATAATCTTCAGTTGAGCACAAATTCTTTCCCCACCAGAACCAACTTCCCGTATGTTCATGCCAAGGACGGAACAGCACAGGAACCTTTACTCCTTCTGAAGTCTGAATTGAATTAAGATAGTCTGCTACTTTATCCAGCCAGCCCATAAACTTGTCGTGATTAACTCCTCCCGGCAAAACCGACTTTACCACAGTAGAGTCACTCACATCCCACGAATCCTTACCTGTTACAGGATTATCTACATGCCAGCTGAAAGATGACATACCCCCACGCTCATACTGAGCAACAACTTCCTTTCTGATACGGTCGAGTGATACATTATCTAGTGTTTTATCACCGTAGATCTCCATTCTTCCCAAATCAAAAGACATCATTGCCGGATAGTCCCCGCAAACACTTTTCACATCGCTTCGGTTCTCATCTCCGTCCCAGCCGATACCATAAACCGGATCATCGTGATGTCCAAACATGAACATTTTATGCTGAGGAAGCTTCTCAAGCACATTTAGCATAGAGTATGCTTCAGGTGTTTTATCCATTTCTGATTGTTTTTTTTGCTGATTGCCGCAAGCAGTCAGACAAGTACCGATAATCATAGTTGAAACAATAGCTTTCGAGAATTTCATAATAATTAGTTTTACTATTTAACATCAGCAAAGATAGAGAAATTTTATACCACAGAATGATACAATCTTAACATATACATATACGTTTTTTCTTTTAAAAAAACATCACACCATCACATTTATAAACAAAGGAGTGACTATGTTTATTACTTGTCACACAGTCACTCCTAATAACTAATTATGTGATAATTTTTTATTTAAATGAAGGAAGTTGATCGCGGGTTATCACATACGACTGCGACATAGCATCCTGCCACCATTCTTTATCAGCATGAGAAAGCGCAGCACCATCATTATCATACCATGGCATAAACCATAACCAGCGTGCTCCGGCATTCCACTGTTCAGAAAGTAACCCCAGCTTACTGTTGGTATCAATATAAGCTCCGCATTCACTCAACGCTACCATTTTACTACCATACTCAGAAACTACAGTCTGATATTGACTAGCACAGTCTGCTGCATCATTTCCATACAAATCTCGTCCTACAATATCTACATATTCATCACCTGGATACCAATCTGCATCACCCGTTTCAGTTGTCCATACCCAAATCAGATTATCAAGTCCCTGAGCCTTGAAGTAATCGAACATCTGGATCCATAAACGCTTAAAGCTATCAGCATTTTTGCCCCACCAGAACCATCCACCGGCAGCTTCATGAAGTGGACGCCAAATGACAGGTATATTTGCATCTTTCAACAGTTTCAAATAGCCTGCAATCTTTTCCAAATCCGCATTGACAGTCTGGTACTCCCATGTCCCTTCGGTAAAAGCATTGTCGATATCAAAAGATGTCTGATCTTTGTAAGTAGTAAGATTTCCGCTTCCGTTTGAGGTTGGAACATTCCAATGCCACATAGCAGCAACCAAACCTCCATTGTTCCACCACTGAGAAACTGGAGTTATATCTCCATAGTTGATCCAACTACCTTCGGCCGAAGACTGTAGATGAATATAATCAAAGCAGTTCAATGCCGGATATTTCCCTGTCCATTGATGAACCTGCTCAGACTCTTCAACATTCCACGCAACATTAGCCATCATTCCTGAAATAGTTTTCTGCTCATAGGTTTCCTGCAAGAAATCATATACTCTCTGAGCTTCAGCTGTCAATGTATTCACCGGGGTATTATCCAATCCCTGAGTTGTAAAGCTAATCTCTACAGCAGGAGCCGGCATCGAATTAGGTCCTGTAACCAGTCCCTCTGGAACTGAGAAAGTATAAGTTGTATTTCTAGAAGGACAGTTTGCAACTACTACCAGTGTTGGACTTGACCCTATCACATCGGCACTGACAATACTTCCGTCATTAGAGATCGACAGCAAATCTTTATTTTTGGATGCAAAAAACACATTCTTGTCGTATGTAAGACTGATTGTTATATTACCCGACTGAATTCCCGATGCACCGGTAACAGGAGTTGTTGAAATCAGAACAGGAGAAGCAACCTGTGCTATTTCATGTTCAACTTCTGTTGAACATGAAATAGTAGTAAATAATGTTGCTATAAACAAAAAACATATATAAACTTTATTCATACTTTCACTTATTTAATGTAGACTGATTCTATTGTATAATTCTGTCCGCTGATAATCAAGCCTCCAGACTGCAGTTGAGTCAATATATCCTGAGTTATAGTCAACGAGAAGTTACCATCAATATTAAAATACTCAGTATCCGGAGCAATAGCCGCCCAGCTACCATTCTTGAACGAACCTTGAGCACCAGCCTGTAAATCAGATACAACAACTGTAATAACCTGTCCTACTTGAGCCGTTGCAAACATATTAGAAGAGATTTGTGCAAAATTTGCCCATGAACCAGTAGCCAATGGACCTTCATAGATAAGCGTTCCCATAGAACCTACAATTTCAATCTGATAAGAAATACTTCCATTCGATGAAACCAATTCCAAAGTTGCCTCTCCTACTGTTTCAGCTGGTAAGGAAATCATCAGTTTAGAATCGCGTAATATAAACTGTACCTGACTTCCGTTAACATTAACCTGTGTCAATTTATCTCCATTAGCAACCTCTAATTCCAATAGAGCTCCAGCATCTACCTTCTCTGGCAGATTCATAACATAACAGCATTGAGGTTTTGTTACTGTTAGTGAAGGTCCCTCTACTGTTTCTCCATTATACATATTCAAAACAATGTTTCCAGTTTCAGCTTCCATCGGAACAGACACAGACAGCTGACTAGCAGATGAAGAAGAAACCGCAACTGTTTGTCCGCCTCCAAAAGTAACCGAAGCAACCAGATCCAGATTCTGTCCGTTTATCAGCAAACTTTCTCCAGCTGGTATAGAAGATGGATTATAACTTCCAACCAAAGGTTTTAATGTTTCGATAACAATACTTACCTGCTTGCCACTTTTCGTATTCAATATAAGACTGCCACTTTGTGCAGCTTCCGGCATAACAACGGTGAGTTCTTTTTCAGATAGAGAGGCTGGCTGAACATTTTCTGCTACACCAGGGAAAGACAAACTGGTTACAACATCCAAATTTAAACCCGTCAAAACAATCTCATCACCTCCACGAAGGCCGGAAGCTGGAGTAGCAACAAGATTAGTCGGTACAGCCATTGTCAAATGAGCAACAGTAACCTTTACTCCCGAAGCAGGAACGACAACAACATCTCCATCGGAAGCATTTTCCGGCAATATAAATTCTATAATATTCGGACTTGTTAATGTAAATTCCACTTCAGTTCCATCAGGCATCAATACCTGTCGAACCAAATCAAGATTTTCTCCATTTATTTCGACAACATCACCAGGTTTAGCATTTTCCTTATTCACAACAGTTTCTACAGACGGCAACGTAACCACCAGATCCTCTTCCGAGTAAATCAGATTTGGCAATTCTTCACCATCTGATAAAATAATCTGTCCAGTCTGTGCTTCTTCAGGCACAAGCAATTTTATCATATTCCGTTCATGCGTAATGAAATCCTCCTCAGTAACAGTTACATCATCTGCAAAAATGACCTCATGAATCAGATTTAGATATTCACCTTCGATGGTCAACTCATCACCAGGCAATACTGTAGCCGGTGTAAAGTTTTCTATAGAAATAGGTTCTGTAAAAGTCAGTTCCGTTCTCGTAGTTATATCCCCATTAGGAGTTCTCAGTGTTACCAGTCCAGGTTGTGCTTCCTGAGGAACAGTGATACGGATTTCTCTGTCACTGATTACATTGATATCTGTAATATCTGCACATCCTGGAATAACCACAGCCGTAACCTGATTCATTCCACTACCCAGAAATCTCAACTCACCACCTCGAGCAACCGGAGATGGACCAAAAACATTCAAACTGATACCTCCTACATACTGATTAGTATCTACATCATCACCTTTCAGACAAGAGGTAAACGAAACACCTGTCAATAAAAGTGCTCCAGCCAAACAAAGGACCGATAATCTATTTGTTTTCATCGTACATTCATTTTTTTAATTAATAGATAGGCACTACGCGAATATTATCGATACAGATAGTTGGCGAGCAGGCAGTTCCTGTAACACCACCATTCCATACAAACAAGGTCAGACCAGTAATATCTGTTGACGACAACGGAGAAAGAGAAATACCCGAAGCGCCATAACGGAATTCAGATAGCGGCACTGTAACAGTAGTCCAACCTGTAGTAGTATAACTTCCGCTAGACTGCCAAGGAATCCACAACGCACGAGGGAATGTATCTCCCTGGAAGAACGAATTGTTCATATTATCACCACTAACCTCATTATTAGTTGTCAGCAAGATTTGCATAGCACATGCACTCCATGCATCAGGTACATTCACTTCAAATTTAAGTTGCAAGTTACTCAAATCCTCAAAATCGACCAATGTATTCAAATAAGGAGTTGCTTCATCTCCATAAGGCCAATACTCAAAAGCAAAATCAGAATCATTCCATGAACCATTATCCAAATCTCCTTGGAATATCAGATAGTTGCCATCTAAAGAAGAAATATTCTCCAATGTTCCTATTGTAGCGGCATGCCAACCATTGTCTTTTGCTATAGCATCATCACCATCATCATCAAAGTCGAATAAGATACCATCGTTCTCCATGTAGCGGAACGTAGACTGTCCTGTTCCATAAATAGACTCTACATTAACATATCCTGTTTCTGCACCATCAGGAACAACAAAACTGATAGCATTTCGGGTCAGACCAGTAATTTCAGTAACAGGGACGTTAGCTATTTCTACTGTTAATGGAATATTTGGATCATCAATGAAATAATCTCCATAAATCGTAGCAACAGTTCCTGGCTGAGCATATTCGTTAGACATAGATGTAATCTCCGGAGCTGGAACCAATACATTAAAATCGTATGTTACAGTTTCGTGATTCTTATTAATTAAATAAATTTTATTTGTAACGACACTCGGTATTGTAGACGGAATATCTACAATCAATGTATTATCCGTTATCAAACTTGTATTTAAGATGGCCTTCTGATCATTGAAATAAAGTTCGTATACACTCCGCAAATTTTCTCCGACCAGACAAATCGTATTCGACATATAAGCTCCTGTTATCAACGAATCAGCAACTTCCGGATCTGTCATTCGTATATAGTTTACTGTAGGAAGCCCATCTGCAATTTCATATTTATCAGGTTCGTCTTCACACGAAGTCATCATAACTCCAGAAAGGACGGCTCCCACTATAACTAAGCCTTTTATATATTTCATTAGTTTCATCATAACTCTTATTTTTATTAATAACTAAATTCACTTCGTACATCTACATGAATCGGATCTTCCATCAAATGAGGATTAAATACCACATCTTCTGTCGGGAAAGGCAATGTAAAGCTCGAAATAGTAACATTAGGTTTTACAGCATTCGGATTATATCGATGCTCGTCCGGATTTACTGTAAAAGAACCTGTCTGATAATAAGTTTTATACAAATCATCCAATCCATAATAGACATCACGACGCTGATTTGTCAGCTCATTGATGGCTCTTTGTGGATCATAGTAAGATAAACGTACATAATCATACCAACGGTCACCTTCACAAGCCAGCTCCAGACGACGTTCTTTCCAAACATCTTCCCATGTAATTACAGAAGGACGTTCGTATGTACTGATAGCTCTATGACGTACCTGATAGAAGGCATCAATAGCTGATTCATCAGAAGTAGAGCCATTGTTTCCGATCATTGCTTCGGCATAAATCAAATAAACATCCGACAAACGCAACAAATGTGTACTCAACTGACTGTGTTGAGAAGAAGCCGAAACACCTGTAGCTGTCAAATGGTCATTGGCATTGCCATACAACTGCTTTACTTCATTAGCTCCAGTTGCGCTCTGGTAAGTACCGGGACCTCCTAAGTTATCAGTATCATAGATAAAATTAATATAATTGAATCCACCTTTATCTTGCCAGAAATATTCATAAACATCACCACACATCATCATGGTTGCCTTGCGACGGGTATCTCCATTATAGCGAGTCGGACTTAAAGCATTTTCACCAAAGGCATCCTGCAAATCAACAGACGGACCATTATAACCACCCCAACAATCACCAAATTCATCAAATCCTGCTATTGCTAAATCTGACTGCAAAGCATTTTGGCAAGTCCATGCATCAGAAGAAGCAGACCAGTGCCATGAGAGCAGACATTCTTCATTGAAGTTATTTGCCAAACGGAATACATCAGAATAGTTCGCCAACAAATGTCTGCCTGAATTGTCAATTACATCTTTAGCATAAGCCGCTGCCTGACGTAAATCATCTTCATTTCTTGATCCACTCATTCCGTAGCCCGATTTGGTAAGATACACCTTAGCTAACAAACCTTTAGCTGTATACTGATCGATACGCCCTTCAGAGTTTGACTCAGGAAGTAATCTTATAGCCTCTTCCAACGTCATTACTATATATTCATACACATCAGGAATTTGTACTTTATATTTTTCATTGTAATTACCTGCTGCAATATCATCCGAATTACTATGAACGATAGGTACTGCCCCGAAAGTACGTACCAGATAGAAATAAGCCATAGCCTTCCATACAAGACACTCACCCATACATGTATTTCTTGTCTGTTCACTTCCTCCAGCAGTCTGCAACCTTTCTCGAATCGTATTAGCATATGCATTAACCGACCACAACGAATAAGACATATTTATCAAATCTTCATCCGTCCCATTCACTGTAAAGGTCAGATAGGGAGAAGATCCCCAATAATAATTGCCTGCAAGAACTTCACCTACTTTAAAAAATCCGCGCTGAAAGTCAAACCAAGGAGAGTTATACAGAGGATTTACTCCTTGGAAACACTGTTCATCATTCTGATAAAAATTATCTACATTATATGAATCTTCTGCCGGACGATCCAGAAAATCATCACACGAAACTAAATTAGCTCCCAATATGGCTGCTAAAGTCCAGTATTTTATATTATTCAATTTCATAATCACATTTATTTAGAAAGAAACATTCAATCCGAAAGAATAAACTGTAGGAGAAGGATAACGTCCATTATCCAATCCATAAACATTCGCACTGGCAGTGCTGGCTCCGATTTCCGGATCATAACCACTATAACCTGTAATTGTCAGCAAATTCTGGATATTAGCATATACACGCAAATTATCGAGTCCCCATTTCTTAATAATCTTTCCTGGGAAAGTATATCCTAAAGTGATATTCTTCAAACGAATATATGATCCATCTTCAATATAACGATCACTGATACGGTCATTATCATTAGGGTCTTGTATAGAAGCACGAGGTATAGTTGCACCAGCATTTGCTACTCGCACATTAGTAATATCATCATACCAGTTATATATTGTCACACCATTCACAACAACTCCTGCAGAATAATCCTTATTAGGATCTATTGGTACAATCTGCGCACGGTCAAGCACTGTATTCAACTGGTTGCTCCAAGGAGAATTCATATGAGTCAGTTTCATTCCTAGATAATTGAATACCTTATTGCCATACGAGCCGTTGATAAATAATGATAAGTCAAAATTTTTATATCTAAATGTGTTTGTCCATCCAAAAGTAAATTTGGGTAGTGGTGAACCGATGTTTGTTCTATCGTTTTCATCAATAACACCATCACCATTCAAATCTTTATATTTTATATCACCTACCCATACTGTATTCGTTCTGTTAAACACTCCATCTGCCGGATATTTGGCAGGTTTGGCAGATGTCTGCAAATCTTCCAAGTCTTCATACACACCGTCACATACATAACCGTAGAAATTGTAAAGTGATTCACCCACGTTAGTCACACTCACTACATCACTCCACTGTCCATATCCTACAATCTGCGCATTTGCAGTACCATCGAGTGCACGCAATTTATTTCTATTAAACCTCAAATCCGCAACTAAGCTCTTCAGCGTCCTTCTTGCGTCTAAACGTCCTC
>OGYC01001889.1_pt1 | contig 15951 bp, 16 predicted proteins | sample 1576461 | NCBI WGS metagenome assembly OGYC01 (sample SAMEA3541569, study PRJEB24748) | human gut metagenome | biome: human gut; feature: human-associated habitat; material: faeces | place: China | collected 2012 | reverse complement strand
TGTAGGCAAAGATAATATTTATTGAATTAACCCCTCAAGTTTTTACGTTGATCCCCCATTTTCATGATGTCAAACCGTACTGCGTTTTCGAACTCAACAAAATGCAACAAAGGATCACAAGCAATAAAAACGCGCTATACCCCTAGAAGATTAATTCAGCTATTCAAAAAAACATTTCTGATTTTTTTCAGATCCAATTACACGAGCAACCGATCATATAGAAAACTAAATACACGATTTATCCCCAAAGGAAATTACGACTTTTTCTAAAAATTTAGATTGATTATCATAAAAAAAGTCCCATAGAATAAATTCTACGGGACTATATTCAATCAACCTAGCGGAGAGACAGGGTTATGAACCTGCTCTCCTATATCCTTGAAATTCAATTCATTATCAAAATGTCAATGCCTTAGGGGGTACAACTTAGGTTACAAAAAAGACTGAATTTTGTCTGTTCTTGGCTTTTAGTTGTCTGCCTAAAACTTCGGTTCAAAGATACAATTTGTTTTTGATTCGCGCAAATATCTGATAATAATTATTTCCCAGTTAGTGCAAGGTGCAAGTCTATATTTATATATATAGCTTGCACCTTGCACTAAAAAATTACTGGCACACAAATGTTTGAAAACAGAAAATCCGTATCTTCGTGATTGAAATTGAAAATGGATGCGTATGTTTACCAACAGGGAAGAAGTATTGGAAAATGCTTTGCGAGTATTCGCAAAAATGAACTATGAGAAAGCAAGCCAGATGGAAATAGCCAAAGCCTGCGGTCTGTCAAAAGCAGGGCTGGTCTATTATTACCCGTTCAAGCTGGACTTGTTCGTGGCGGTCGTGGACAAATATATATTCCACACCCAACAGTTAGAAAACAAGTTCCAGTTCACGGCAAGTTCGTTCTCGGAATTTATCGACCAGTATGTAACCGGAGTGGAAAATACCATGAACAGCCTTGTAAGCCTGCTCGATGACGGGAACAATCCCTATGGGTGCAGCTTCAATTTCTACTACTACCACTTGCTGATGCAGGTACGGTTATATTATCCCAATGCAGAAAAGAAAATAGCCTCCATATTTGAACAGAACTATCAGTTATGGAAGTCTGCCATCCAAAGAGCAAAAGAAAAGGGAGAAATCCGACAGGATGTAAATGTGGAAGAAACCGCTTCGGTGTTCTGGCAAGTCTTTTTCGGTTTTTCTTTTGAACAGTCATTCTTTCAAGGGGTGAACATAAAGCAACTGGAACAAAAACTACATTCCATTTACTCTTTGTTGAAAGCCTGAAACCGGGCTTTCAATGCAAACCTACAACCGCATATCATTCTTGTAAGCAGTTTTAACACAACAAAACCAACCGACCGATTTGTTTTTATTTTCATTTTCTCTATATTTGTAGCAACGATTTTATTTTCAGCTACATGGACAATGTTCAAAAACAGAGAGGAAATGTCGTGCTTTACAAGGAGCAAAAGGACGGTACGGACTACATACGGGTAGAGTATGCAGAAAACGGGGAAATCTCCTTACTACTCTCCCAAGATAAAGCCGTGAAAATGGCTGGCAACGGTTCTGCCTACATAACGGCGGAAACATTCAAGCTATCGGATTTCTACGACCGTTATTCTCCCTATGCTTACATTGATTACAGCCGGGTGTACGTGCGGCATCCCAAACCCACAAGAGAATACACGCTACCGGAAGGCTATCTTGAACTTCTGGAACAGAAACGGTACAGCCCATCAACCATAAAAACCTATCGAGCCTATTTCAGCGACTTCATGGAATACCACAAAGGACGTAACATTGACCGTCTGAAAGTGGCAGACATCAACAGGTACATTCTCTACCTCGTGAACGAAAAGAAAATTTCCGTATCACAACAGAATATGCGCATCAACGCCATCAAGTTCTATTACGAGCAAGTGAAAGGCGGAAAACGGCAATACTACGGCGGCATAACACGGGCAAAAGAGTATAAGACAATCCCGGAGGTATTGAGCAAGAACGAGATAAAACGCATTCTTGACCAGCTATCCAACATCAAGCATCGCTGTATGATTTCCTTAGTTTATTCTGCCGGATTGCGGCGTAGTGAACTGCTGAACCTCACGCCCAAAGACATCAACAGTGAAACTATGTCCGTGCGTATCATGGGTAAAGGAAAGAAATGCCGCTATTCGCTGCTTTCGCCCAAACTGCTGGAAGGACTGCGGCTGTATTTTCGTGAATACCGCCCGAAAAAATGGTTGTTTGAAGGCGAAACACCCGGAGTTCAATACTCGGCAAGCGCATTGGTAAAAGTGCTGAAAGAAGCTGCACAACGTGCGGGCATCAAGCACAGGGTACATGTACATATGCTGCGCCATTCATTTGCGACCCACCTGCTGGAACAAGGGACAGACTTACATACCATACAAGAACTTCTGGGTCACAACGATATAAAGACCACAGCTATATATCTTCATACCTCGAATGCACATAAAGCTAAAATTCCAAATCCGCTTGATTCGTTGGATGATTCATAGGTGCAGCTATTAGAGATTAGGAAACACACCTGCCGGGTGTCGGTTATCGAAATATCCTACACCTAAAGGTGCATTTATAAACAAATTAGCGAAAACATGTCAAAATGAAACGGATAGAATTGTTTATGAATATGCTATACTATTGTAATTATATGATTATGTATAAGACACGCAGCAGTTTGGACTATCTGTTCCTTTCTATATACGACAATGCGTGCACCCGGAAATTCTGCAAAAGCGACAGGTACTGGAAGTTTGTAGATGGGGTTAAACGGGCACATAACAGTATAATGTGGGAAAAATGCAAGGGCTTCCCAGTTTATAATGTCCTAAGTGGCACATACGGAGCAACCTTGCTTTTTGTCTTTATCATCCTGCATATAGTGCTCAACATGATAGAGGCGATAACGCATATACCGGTATATAATCTGATGTTTGAAAATGAGTTAGTTGCGCTTATTGTTTATATTATTCTGTGCGGGTCTTTATCATATTTGATGATTGACAGATTGGTAGAAAGGAACGACAAATACATTTCCTACTTCAAGAAGTTCAGGAAGCAGAAGTTCTGGAAACTGTTCATCTGGTATGTACTATCTTACGGCGTGGCGATAGCCTGCTGCTACTTTAGTTTCATTTTGACAAAGTAAATAACAGAAAGAATATTTCGCTAACAACGCAGGATAACGGCAAGCCGTTCCCTGCTGAACCATTAACAATAATACATAGCAATGAAAGAATTATATATATGGTTTAATCGAATTCAACTGCCTAAAGGTTTTCCTTTGCAGAATGATTTTATTCTTAAATCACAGTTTGATTTAGATCAACCTCGTAAGATTTATGATGAGAAGTGGAAAATGTATAACCGCTTCAATTCGGAATATCCAATAGGGGATTTTCAATTTCCCCATGAAATGTTTATGGTAGTTACCAAAAAGAAATACAAAGAAATTGATTTCGATTACTACTCTTGTGATGTAGGTACATCAATAAAGTTTGTATCTGAAAGTTTTTTGAACTTCTTATCCACAAATGGTATTGATAAAAATTATTATGAGCAAGCAAAGCTAAATGTTTTAGACTTGGCTGGAAATAGTTTAGTATCAAAGAACTATTATGTACTTAGATTTATCAAAAGTGATGATGCTCTTTTTGATTTTCATAAAGAAACTTTCAAAAGAGCGGTAGGAATAAAGAACTATTTTTTATATCCGTTGATGGAATTGAAGCAAAATATAGTCGATAAAAATGTTTTTTCTTTATTTGAATTTTGCTATGAAGAAACTTTAATATTGAACGAGGTTGCAAAGGAATATGTTCTCAAACATTTCAGTAATCCGCAATTATACAAGGTGGAAGATTATCCATTCATTTTTAACAATCAACATAATTACGAAATGTTGCCATATAATAATTCTTACTTAATTCATTGTTAACAAGTCAAGATAGCTGCTAAACGCAGCTCCTTGTCAAACCATTAGCGAAAACAGAAACCAGTATGATACAGCAAATAGAAAAACTTAAAAAAATAATCAATCAAAACAGCATGGGGCATTTGCCTTTATCCTATCGTGTTGATTTGATGAAACAAATAGGCAACCCCCAGACAGTGCAAAAAGTGTTGTGTGAGTGCTGCAAAAAAGCTTGTTCCTGCTTTCCAGAAGAATTTGGAGCAGAAAGCCTGTTATACGATGTCTTGTCGGAAATGGACAGTTATCTGTACAAGAATAAAGGAACTACCGAAAGCATATTGGTCTCAATAGAACGGCTGCGCAATTATGTGGAACAATCCGCAGACAGTCCCGAAGGCATGGCAGGTTGGGCTATCATAGCTTTGGGATATGCAATCCATTACGATGCAGCTTCCATATTGTCAATAGAGGATTATGATGGTGAAGATGATGATGCTTTCGACTTTGAAAGTTGGAATGCGGATTTTATAGGCTCGATAGCTTGCTCTGGCAGCAATCCTTTCGTGGAAACAGGAGACGTAGAGAAACGTAAGGAGTACTGGCTGTGGTATGTAAAAATGGTATTGGAAGTTTCTCAAAATCCAAATGCCAAATACCAGTCATTGCCAGTATGCAAAAGAGCAACTCCTTTAATTGATATACCTGTTCGTCATCAATTAGATTTAGTAAAAACAAATAAAAGAATATCTTTTGATGATATTAGAGATGCTATTTTACTTCAAATACCCTCTGGAATGAAATGGGATTTTATAGATGTTTTATTTGTATCATGCACCAGCAGTATGTTAAATATACGCTTTTCTACTGGAGATAAGATAAAAATAGGGACGATGGCGACCATCAATATATGCAAGGAATTTAGATTAAAACGAAAAGAAATGTATATGTATTATCCAAAGGAAGGAGCTTGGTTCTCTCTAAAAATGGTCATTAACTCAAATAGTTCTTACAATTTGGATTTTAATTATGATAATTGGGATGAAATTCCAAGTTATTTCCAGGAATTAGATTGGATTTTGAGCTTTTACACCAAATTTCCACGAAGTATAGAATATACCCCTAAGTGGTTAAGGAAAATAGTTGGAAGTAGAAAGCTGTACTTGACTTAGTTTCTGTGAGTATATAAAATAATTTCGCTAACAACGCAGGATAACGGCAAGCCGTTCCCTGCTGAACCATTATAAACAATGTTTTTAAATAGCTTAATTCGTTTCAATAAATAGAGTTTGTGATGATAATAGAACAGTTTTCTTATTTCACTTTTAGTTGTCTTCAATGCCAATTAAAGGATATTGTAAAAGCTTTAAGTGCTGAGTTGTTAGAAAATGGAAAACGAAAGTTATCGTTTAAGCCATTTATGTTTGATTTGTATGATAATAGTCCTCTAAATGGTGGAGCGCATTTTGAGAAAGCATATTTCTTTGTGCCTGCAACAAATAGAAATATTTGCGTTATGTATTCCAACTATTCAGACGGCTGGAATACTTTAGCTCGTTGGTTATCTTCAAAATTACAATGCGATTGTTACAATTTTAAAATCACTAATATGGATAGTTCTGATAGCATGAACTCTTTTCAATTCACGCAAAAAGGAATGGATATTAGAACTGTGTATGCTATGAAAGATGATTCTAAATGGATTTTTTATGAAAATGGCATTATTCAGTGGTTTGAAGATGAAAGTTATTATAAACGTAGGTTTATTAAAAATAGATTGAATAAAGACATCCTATTATCATATTGTGCAAAGCTGGGATTTGCAATAACAGAAGCTCACTTTTGGGAAAGTGAAGATGCTATTTTATTTGAACGAATTAAACGATAAGCTATTTTAATATACAAATTGAGTTTATAACAAGGTCGAGCCAACAGCTTAACGCTGTTCCTCACCAAACCATTACAGACAAAAATGCAATCAAGATTTTGGAACAACAGCTTATGAAAAAGATTATTGATTACATGTTTTATAGGTATTATATGGTTTGCTTAAAAAATAAGGAGTTCCCTCGTTTTGGAGCCACTTGTATATTGGCAGAAATTATTATGATGGCTTATTTGTTTGCCGTACTAATACTGTCGTTTCTTTTAACTGGGGATTTCTTTTTACCCAATACATCCGGTAGAGCAAGAATTATAATAGGAATAATCGGCTCGTTTATTCCTTGGATTTTAATATATCTACATTACAACAAAAAAAGAATAAACGCTTTAGTAGAAAAATATCAGGACAATAGATGCAATACCAAATATTCAGACAAAGCGGTGTTAAGCCTCAGTTATATAGTACCAACAGTAGGGCTTATTCTGATGCTGTTACTTTATCAATTCAGATAACTGCGTATTACGGGGTATCAATAAATCAATATTGATTGAAAAAATAAACCAGTTACGATGAAGGCGAAGTTAAAATATCCGATATTCAGTTTTGCACCCAAAGGCAATATGATATATGTGTTCCAGACGGAAAAACTATACACAACGACCAATACCAAGTTGTTGAAGAAACGAAAGAATTATATTGTGGTGGATGCAACGGGGACAAAATTTGTCGAAACGGGAGCATACAAAGTGAAATGGCAAGGAATATTCGGGTTCTGTACCAAGTATCAGGGGCGTGTGATTACCATTGAATATAAGTACAAGCACAACCCTGAAGAATTTCCGTTGCGAAAATTACAGGATTTGATAGCCGAACGATACCCCAAAACACGATGGTTCAAGGAAGAATGCTGGGACAGTACAGACGAGTTCCGGCAAGCAATTCTAAATTGCAAGACCTTTGAGGAAGTGGCGGACATACTAATGCCCAAACGAAAAAAGAGCGTTTGGCAACGCATTGAAGAATATTTTCTGCGGATAGGTTTCCTTATCCTTGCTGCCATGTTACTTTATCATGTGGTTTGGCGGTTAATACAAAAGGTCTGGCTATGGACTACCGGGTAACGTAAAGACAACAAAACAATTTATTCAGACATGGAACATCGAATTACATCACTACTGCTGCCCGCTCCTGAAACGGAGTTGGAAACATCCAGCAAGGAGTTGGACAACAAGGTAACATGGTTGTTACACAACAACCGGAAGATGGACAACTACTTGGAACTGGAAACATGCAGCAAGGACGAACGTCTGTGCGGTTACGTGTGCGACACGCTCCGAAGCCTGCCGGAAACCCCGACACTGGCGGCATACAAGGACTACAAGGCAATCATTGTCCTGCTTGGCATATCCACCACGCACTATGCCATCTTGGACGAACTGGCTGAACAACACCGCAAGCGGAACGACATCCCGGAGCTGACCGCGTACTGTGATGCCCTCCACTGGATGCGACCGGGACGGCAATACCTCTGCAACGTATATAATACCGTATGTCATGCTTTCCATCTGCTACGAAGAAACCCGGTGAGGGACAACCGTCTGCTGATTACGGAACAAGAATTGCGTCACGCTGAACGAATGTTGCCGGAACTGGGCAAGCAAACATTCATCGAAATGGTTCGGATGAAAGGTTATAAAATATATAATGCCGAAGAGCTTGCCGAAAAGTGCGGTATGGAATACGGATCTTTTCGGCGTAAGATGAAAAAGGTTACCGGATATACCGCCAAACAGTGGGTTATAAAGGAACGGGCAAAAGACGTGGAACATTACCTGATGAATACCAGCTTCACACTTACCGAAGTAGCGTTTACAACCGGATTCGCATCCACCTCGAACCTGAACGACTTTTGCCGGGCTTACCTGCTTGATACACCGGGAGAAATCCGAAGGAAAGCGCAGGAAACAAGAAAATGCACAGATATAAGAATGTAATGTAAAAAACGAAGAATAAAATGATTTTCAGTCGGTTGTAACTTTGCATCAAATAATGGTTCAAAGTTATGGAAAATATAAAGCCCCTGAAAACATATTTTGCGGAACTCCTGCAACAAACAGAATTACAGATACGTGACTATGAGGAAAAAGCGCCTGACATCCTGTCCTTATGCAAGATGGTTGTGGACTACCTGCAAGGCGTGCTGGAGAAACTGAAAGCCTTTATCATGGCTTACCGCTTTGAAAGCCCGGAAGAAGAAATACATTTCTTCAAAGCTCAAAAGCCGCTCATAGTAAGTAAAATCATCTATTACAATACTGTCTATCGGATAGAACTACGTTTTCCAAGCGGCAGCATGGAAGTCCAGAAAGAATTTATCCTTTCTGAAACCCACAGGCTTTCCGTATTTTTCCACCGCAATTTGAGTTTCCACGAATATTACCGCACAGATGCCACCTACTTGGATAGCAAATACTTCCTGCGTGGGAAACCTGACATACAGATAATTGTAGATAACTTCTACTATGAAACAGACCCACAGTTCAGCACCAGTTACGATTTCAAGGTCGCCAAAATCAGGGCGAACCAACTGCTGGAAATATACCTGACAAACAGGCTGAACGAACTGGAACGGCGGGAACAACGGCAAGGGATAAAGAATAATTTTACAGGGAAGCCCATACGCTGGACTGGCACGAAACGGTCATTGGTGGAACTTATCTACTCACTGGACACGGCAGGCTGTCTGAACAAGGGAACGGCTGACATAAAGGACATTGTAGCCTACTTTGAAGAAATGCTGGATATAGATTTGGGGGATTTCTATCATACCTACATGGAATTGAAAGCCAAGATGAAAGACCGTACCAGCTTCCTTTCCATGCTGAAAGAACGCTTGCTGCAACGTATGGAAGAACAGGATTGAGCAATTTCATTTTAACAAAATTTATTTCGCCACAGGTGGGTTCGCCTGTGGCGATTTATTTTTCTGCAACCCCGAATTTTGCAGCGAACCAATTAGTTAGCGATATGGAAATAATAACATTCGAGTCAAAAGCCTACAAGGAGCTTGACAACAAGATTACCGCCATAGCGGATTACATCTTCAACCATTTGGATTCCGGCAAACCCGATGAAGATGAAATTTGGGTGGACAGTTACGAAGTATGCACATTCCTGAAAATCAGCGACCGTACACTGCAACGCCTGCGGGCGGCAGGACTGGTTTCCTATTCCGATATAAAAGGGCATTATTTCTACAAAATCAAGGAAATAAAACGTCTGCTGGAAGAACGCCTGATAAAACGGGACAAGGAATATATAAACGACCTGATAACCAACCATCATCAATATGTTAAAGAAAGAAGAAATACTAAGCCGAACAAATAACGGCTTATCCGTTTTCAAGCATTATTTACCGGGTGAATGGCGGATAGGCAGGCATTTCCTTAATCCCTTATACGAAGATAGAAAAGCATCCTGCAACATCTACTTCGACCGCCATAGCGGTATGTACAAGATGAAAGACTTCGGTAACGACAATTACAGCGGCGACTGCTTTTTCCTCGTGGGGCAACTGAAAGGGCTGGACTGTAACCGGGCTTTGGACTTCATCGAAATACTGGAAACCATCGACCGGGACTTGGGGCTGGGCTTATCTTCCGGGACACCCGTTCCTATATCCCAGACTACCGACAAACGTATTGCGGCGAACACACCTGTTGAACCGCCCGAAAAGCCTGTCAAGCCTTACCAGTTCAGGGAACAGAAATTTTCCACCGCAGAAATGGAATACTGGCGGCAGTACGGCATCACTCCCGAAGTGCTGGAGCATTACAAGGTCTGCTCACTCCGGGAATACAGCAGCGAAACGGCAGAGGGAAAGCCATACACCTACATTTCATCGGCGGCAGAACCGATGTACGGCTACAAGGGCAAACAGTACATTAAGCTGTACCGTCCCTTTTCCACACCCCGTTTCCTATATGGCGGCAGCTTCGGGGAAAACTACTGTTTCGGATTGGAGCAACTGCCCGCCAAAGGTGACACATTGTTTATCACGGGTGGCGAGAAGGACGTACTTTCACTGGCGGCACATGGCTTTCATGCCATCTGCTTCAACAGTGAAACGGTAATGATACCGTCCACGCTGGTTTATCGGCTGACGTTCCGTTTCAAGCACATTGTCCTGCTTTTCGACATGGACAAGACAGGCAGGGAGAGTTCAAGCAGACAGGAAAGACTGCTGGGGGAATTTGGCGTGAAACGCCTTTCTCTACCGCTTCCGGGCACGAAAGAGGAAAAGGACATATCGGATTATTTCAGGGCGGGTAACACCCGTGAAGATTTCCTGAAACTGTTTATCAGATTTTTAGACGACCTATATAGCGACACACTGATTATGCTTAAATCATGCGAGATAGACTTCAACAACCCGCCCGTCAAAGCACAGGTCATCATATCGGCGGGCGATGTTCCACTGGGAACACAAGGCAACCTGTTCGGCATCACCGGGGGCGAGGGAACGGGCAAGAGCAACTATGTAGCCGCAATCGTGGCAGGCTGTATCAGCCCTCCCGATACGGAAACAGACACGCTGGGCATACGGATAACCGCAAACGACAGGCACAAGGCGGTCTTGTTCTATGATACCGAACAGTCGGAAGTACAGCTTTTCAAGAACGTAAGCAACCTGCTGGCACGTGCGGGGCAAAAGGAAAAGCCGGAAGAACTGAAAGCGTTCTGCCTTACGGGAATGTCCCGAAAGGAGCGGTTGAACGCCATAATACAAAGCATGGATAAGTTCTACTACCAGTATGGCGGCATCCAGTTGGTTGTCATTGACGGCATCGCCGACCTCGTAAAGAGTGCCAACGATGAAGCGGAAAGCGTGGCGGTGATAGATGAACTGTATAGGTTGGCGGGTATCTACAACACCTGCATACTTTGCGTGCTTCATTTTGTCCCGAACGGATTAAAGCTGCGTGGACATCTGGGAAGCGAACTGCAAAGGAAGGCAGCTACCATCCTGTCAATCGAGAAAGACGATGAACCCACGCAATCGGTAGTGAAAGCCCTGAAAGTAAGGGACGGAAGCCCGCTGGACGTGCCGCTGATGCTTTTCGCATGGGACAAGAAAGCCGGGATGCACACGTACCGGGGCGAAAAGCCACGTGAAGAAAAAGAGAAGCGCAAGGAAAGGGAGCTGGTGGGTGTAGCCCGTGACATTTTCGGGCGGCAGACACACATCACCTACATAGACCTTTGCGAACAGTTGCAACAGGTACTGGACATCAAGGAGCGGACAGCCAAGAACTATATCCGTTTCATGCGGGAGAAAGAAATCATCCTGAAAGACCCGGCAAACCAGAGTTATTTTATGATAGGTCTCATTTAATTTCAATCGGGGGTAGCTTATGTATATAGACAATGACAACTTCGTGGCATGGATGGAGCGTATCATGGACAGGCTCGACATGCAGGATAAAAAGATAGACCGTCTGATGAACAGCCACAACTGCCTGAACGGTGAAAAGCTGCTCGACAATCAGGACTTGTGCTTTATGCTCAAAGTGAGCGTCAAGACCTTGCAGCGTTACCGGAAGAAAGGCATATTGCCCTATCTTCTTCTGGACGGAAAATATTACTATCGGGCAAGCGACATACACAGGCTTATTCGTGAGCGCACGGATTAGACCGTGTTTTTTGTCATCATTCAATTAGTCGTGTCCTGCCCTGTTGTGATAACACGGCAGGATTTTTTTATTGTATGCCATGATTTCTAAATGATTTTCATTACATTTGCAGAAATAACATAAGAGAATAACGGCGATTGAACAGCTTTGACTGTGATTTCGTCTTTATATATAACATATTCGTTCGCCGAATATCTCACTACGAAAACTGGCACTTTTCAAAAATGACGAGATTTTCAGCGCAATGTCTATGCTATGCTTTGTCATAGCGTGGGCTTGCCTGTTTCGTCATTTAGGTATGCCAGTACCTCGTAGTGGAGCAGTGTAAGTTCACGCTTCTTTTTTTAGGTACTGGCGGACAGTTGAACATGGACATCAAACTGTTAAATACCTGATAGTATGAAACAAATAAAAGCGCACATCGCCGTATCTCTTGACGGACATACAGCTACCTTAGACAAGGAACTGGACTGGTTACCCCGTGAAATAAAAAACATCATTGGCAAGCAATACTTGGAAGCGGATTGCCTGCTCATGGGAGCGAACACCTACAACTACATTTTTGAACACTGGGGCGGGTGGCCGCACAAAAGCAAGAGGTCTTTTGTGGTGTCACACTACGACACCAACGTAACGCCGGACTACGGGGTGGAGTTCCTGACCGAAGAACCGCTGCAAAAGGTTTATGAACTGAAACAAACGCATGACATACTGGTGGTGGGTGGCGGAAAACTGATTACCTCGCTGGTAAAAGCCGGACTGCTGGACAGTCTGACAATCTATACCGTTCCCGTCATGGTAGGCAAAGGCATCGGCTTTGTCGGGGAAACGTTCGGCTCGCAGTGGAAGTTGTCGGAAAGTAACGTATTAGGAAACGGAATTGTCCGTTCGACCTACCTGTTTGACGGGGACATATAAAAAATGCGCCCGGTTTCCCTCCGGGCGCAACCACTAAAATTTCAATTATCATAAGCCTTAAAACCCATCACAATGAAATTTCAGCGGTAAAGATAAGTCATTTCTTCGGCTTTCCTTTCTTTTCAGGGAATGAAAAAGCGACATTGAACTGTTCGTCCAGTACCAGCGAAGCATCGAAAACCTTGCCGTTCTTTCCCTTGAAGCCCTTGATTAACCCGGTCTTCCGCTTCGTCACCAGTTCGACAACCTGCTTGTCGGTCAGTTGCTTGTCGCACTTGTTACGGAATATGGTAAGCGTACAGTCCACGTTGGAACATTTCGCCACTTTCGGGTAGAACAGGATGCGTCCGCTGCCACATTTCGGACAGGGACAGGTTTCACCTCCGGCAATGGACAGTTGTACGGAAAGCAGTTCCGCCGTGATTTGGGCGGCATAGACCTCGATGCCTTTCCTGAATGTGTCGGCATCCATGCAGCCCGCTTCTATCTTGGCAAGGGCGGTTTCCCACATACCCGTCATTTCGACATCGGCAATCTTCTTGTCCTTGACAATCCTGTAAACGGCAAGTCCCTTTTCTGTGGGTATAATATTCCTTTTCTCACGCACGATGTACTGGCGTGCGAACAGTGTTTCTATAATCGCCGCACGAGTGGCTGGCGTACCTATCCCGGCATCTTTCAGGCTGGCTTTCAACTCGGCATCCTCCAGTTCCCTGCCCGCATTTTCCATTGCGGCAAGCAGGCTGCTTTCCGTATGCAGCGGCTTCGGCTTGGTCTGCTTTTCGAGCAGATCCACGCCGGAGAGCGACAAGGTTTCTCCCTCCTGAAGCTGTGGCAGTCCGGCAGCTTCTCCGTCCTCGCCTGCTTCCTGTTCGTTGAACACAGCCCGCCATCCGGCTTCTTTCATTATCGCCCCTTTTACGGTGAAATCGGTATTTCCGGCGGACAATACAGCGGTGGTAACGTCTTTCACGCATTTGTCCGAAAAGGCTTCCAGCATACGCCCGGCTACCAGTTCATAGACCGCCCTTTCATCTTCGGAAAGTTCATCGGGCAGGTTCTCGGTAACGATTAAGGCATGGTGGTCGGTTACCTTGCCGTCATTCACGCTGCGGCAGTTCAGTGTGTTGCTGTTCAAGCTGGCGGCATATCCGGCAAAGCGGGGGTATTGTCCCAACAGTGCGATGCGTTCCGGCATTTCCTCGAAAACATCCTCCGAAATATAACGGCTTCCGGTTCTCGGATAGGACATCACTTTCTTTTCATACAGGCTTTGTGCTATCGAAAGCGTCTTGTCCGCTGAAAAATCCAGCTTCGTGTTCGCTTCCTTTTGCAATGTGGTAAGGTCGTACAAAAGGGGCGGTTCTTGGCTGGTATCTTTCCTCTCAACAGACTTCACCACAAGCTGCCCGGCATCCTTTACCCGTTGCAGGGCGGCTATGGCATCGGACTGCTGTTCCCACTTGTCGGTCGATTGGGCGGTGAAACCTATTCCCCCGCTGGCGGTCGCCGCTTTGAGCTGCCAGAACTTGGTCGGGACAAAATTCCTGTTCTCCAAAAAACGGCTGCATATCATCACGAGCGTGGGTGTCTGCACCCTGCCCAACGAGAACACGCCCTGTCCGGCGGCTACGCTCAACGCTTGGGTGGCGTTTATCCCTATCAGCCAGTCGGCTTCACTGCGGGACTTGGCGGAGAGGTAGAGGTTATCGTAACGTCCGCCCGGCTGCAAATTGTCCATCCCCTCACGGATAGCCTTGTCGGTAAGGCTGCTTATCCACAGCCGGACAAAAGGCTTGCGGCAGTTCAGATAATGGAATATATACCTGAAAATCAATTCCCCCTCACGCCCGGCATCGGTGGCGACAATAATCCTGTCGCACTGGTCGAACACCTCCTTAATCACTTTCAACTGTTTCAACACGCCGGGGTCTGCCTTGTAGCCCTTCTCGGCTTTCACCTGACGGGGGATTAGCCGGAAATCGGACGGAAGTATGGGCAGGCTCTCCCTGCGAAAATTTGCCACGCCGTAGGCTTCGGGCATGGCAAGCTGTATCAAGTGCCCGAACGCCCATGTCACCATGTACCCGTTGCCGGACAGATACCCGTCATTCCTTTGTGTCGCCCCGATAATCCGGGCGATGTCTTTTGCCACGCTGGGCTTTTCCGCTATCAATGCAATCATAATTCTTCACTTTTTAATGGTAGGTACTACATTTTCATCCCTCTGGACTTCTTGGGCTTGTCCGCTTTCAGGCTCTTGTCCTGTGCTTTTTCCTGTTTCTCTTTCTGCTTGGCGGTGGGTTTCTGTTGTCCCTGTTTCAGCGGCTCTTTGGTCTGTTTGGTTGCTTCATCGGTCTTTCCTCCAGAATTGACCGCTACCTGCGTCCGGCTCTCGGAAACGGGGATAACATCTTTCGGCTGCACCTTGCCGGAGGATTTGCCCCGTACTCCGGGCTGCACATGACCGTTGAACTCCACACCCTTGCCGTCCTTTAATCCTGTGACCTGTTGCTGTGCGGGCTGCTGCTCCTGCTGCAAGAACTGGACGGCAGACCTCGGCAGGAACTCCAAGCCACGCTCCACTGCGCTGACTTGAAGATAGGCACTGCGTTTCGTCCCGTCCTTGAATTGCAGGTTTTCCATCTTGACGGGTTTCCCGGCTTCAAAAGCGGCTTTCTGTTCCGGGCTTACTTTCACGCCACAAACGGTATCGGGGCATTTCCACTTGTCTGCCCGCATGTACTCCAGTTCATGCGTGTACCTGTCCCGGCTGACGAACACGGGGATTTGCTCCCCGCTTTTCGGGTCTTTGATTTGGATAATACCGCCCAGATTGCCAGTTCCCAGCAGGTTGCCTTGTTCCTGCTTGGAAAATTCGTGCCCGTTATACGGGCGTTGAAGCAACTTTTCATCCATTTGCACGCCGTGCAGCTTAGGCACTACCGTCCCGTCCTTTGCCTGATAGAAAGAGAGCTTGACATCGGTAGGTTTAAGGTAGAAACCGCCTACCGTCCCCGAAACGGTATAGGTGTTGCGGGATTTGTAGCCACGCATCACCCTGTCGAAATCCTTTGTGTTTTTCAAAGTGTCGGCGGTAATGCCGACTTTCTTCAAGTCCTCCCAGTTGATTTTAGCCGGGTCGAAACGGTAGTCCTGCCTGCCCCCGTTATTGTCGGGATTCGGAACTCGCAACATTTCCACCCGTCTGTCGCCCTCCGGCGTGGGGTTGCGGTGGTTGTCCTCGATAGCTTTTGCGTCCTGTTCCGCTTCCATAGCCTTGCTGCGGAACAAAGCCAGTCCCTCCGTGTCCTGATACCTGCGGAAAAAATTGGAAATGAAGTTGCTGAACACATCGCTGTTCCTGTCCACCTGCATAAACTCACCGCTATGGGATTGGGTCGGTTCTACGGTCTGCAAATTGCCCTCGTTGTCGATACCTTTAACGGCACTCACTTTCCCCTGCTGTTTATCCAAGACCAGCAGCACGTCTTTTTCCTGCCCCTCTGCGGGCG
>OGYC01001879.1_pt1 | contig 16035 bp, 12 predicted proteins | sample 1576461 | NCBI WGS metagenome assembly OGYC01 (sample SAMEA3541569, study PRJEB24748) | human gut metagenome | biome: human gut; feature: human-associated habitat; material: faeces | place: China | collected 2012 | reverse complement strand
TGTAATCTCCCACCTTAAACGGCTTCAATAATAAAATCAGCACACCGCCCGCCAGGTTAGACAGACTTCCCTGCACAGCCAGCCCCACTGCCACTCCGGCTGAGCCAAGCAGTGCCACGATACTGGCAGCATCAACGCCAAAGGAGGATGCCAGGGTCAGGATCAGTATAATATATAAAGAAGCTTTCACAAAAGAATCCACGAACTGGATCACTCCCGTTTCCGCTCCCGCCCTGTTCATGGACTTGCGGATGATTTTGCGGATCAGCTTGATCAGTTCTACACCGATGAAGAAAAATATCAGTGCCAGTCCGATGCGGATGCCTAAGTTCAATGCTTTCTCCGGAAGGGTATCCAGAAAAGACGCTATCAGTCCTTCCTTTTGCTGTACCTCTTTGATTACGTTATCTGTCAGATCCATGTTGTGTTATTTCTCCTGTTTCTTTTTTGCTGTCTTGTTCGTTGTCTTACGAATGGGCGTATTTTTACGGATACGCTTCTCGATCACTTTTTCCAGCTCAGCCTCTGTGTAAGGAATAAATTGCAGAATGCTCAAGGATAGCGGTGCCAGTTTCACGGTAACGGACGTATTTTTATTATCCCATTCCACATCCTCTGCCCGTTTCATACGGTCATTGACCACACCGGTACCACCATAGCAGACAGCATCCGTGTTCAGAATCTCCTTGTATTTTCCTTCATAAGGAACTCCTGTTGTGATCTCTCTGGGCACACCGGAGAAGTTTGCTACGACCAAAAGCAGCTCCTCCGCTTCTTCTCCCTTGCGCACAAAGCTTACATAACATTCATTGGCAGAGATCTCGTTCATCCACTGGAATCCCTTCGCCTGATCGTCACATTCGTACAGCGCCTTATTCTCTCTGTATAATGCATTCAGATCCTTCACCAGCCTCTGGACTCCGGCATTTTCCTTCTGCTCTTCCAGTGCCCATTCCACCTGACGCATTTCGTTCCATTCTTTTTCTTCCGCCAGATCTTGTCCCATGAAGAGGAGTTTTTTACCGGGATGAGTCATCATATAGCCGTACGTCAGGCGTAAGTTGGCAAGTTTCTGCGCTCTGTCTCCCGGCATCTTGCCAAGCAAGGTTCCCTTCCCGTGTACCACTTCATCATGGGAAAATACCAGCATGAATTTCTCACTGTAAGCATAGATCATGCTGAAGGTAAGTTCTCCGTGATGGTGGCTTCTGAAATACGGATCGTATTTGATATAATCCAGATAATCGTTCATGAAGCCCATATTCCACTTCAGATCAAAGCCAAGTCCCCCCTCTTCCAGGGAGCCGGTAATCATTGGGAATGCCGTACTCTCCTCCGCGATGGATAATACTCCTGGATCTCTTTTTTTCAGGATAGAATTTAAGTGTTTGATCAGTTCAATGGCTTCCAGGTTCTCGTTACCACCATACATATTGGGAATCCATTCACCGTCCTGTCTGCCGTAGTCCAGATAAAGCATGCTGGCTACCGCATCCATTCGGATACCATCCGCATGATATTTCTCCACCCAGAACAGTGCATTAGCGATCAAATAGTTTGATACCTGGGGACGACCGTAATTGTAGATCAGTGTTCCCCAGTGAGGATGACTGCCCTGTCTGGGATCCTGATGCTCATAAAGACAGGTGCCGTCAAATGCAGCTAATCCATAAGAATCTCTCGGAAAATGTGCTGGCACCCAGTCAAGGATCACACCGATTCCCGCCTTATGCAGTGCATTCACAAAGAACATAAAGTCCTCCGGTGTACCGTATCTGGCAGTCGGTGCATAATAACCGATGACCTGATATCCCCAGGAAGCATCTAAGGGATGCTCCATCACCGGCAGCAGTTCCACATGGGTGTATCCCATTTTCTTTACATATTCTATAACCTTCGGAGCAATTTCCCGGTAATTGACATAATCCTGTCCTTCCCCCGGTGTCACAAAGCTTCCCAGATACATTTCATAGACGCTCACCGGAGCATTACCGCACTGATACTTTTCGCGGCTTTTCAGAAATTCGTCGTCCTCCCATTGATAATTACGGATATCCGCAATTACAGAAGCCGTCTCCGGTCTCTTCTGGGCTGCATTTCCGTAGGGGTCCGCTTTCAGATAAGTAAGTCCTCCCTTGATCTTCAACTCGTATTTGTAACAGTCTCCGGCTTCCGCTCCGGGAATAAACAGTTCAAAGATACCGGAATCCCCAAGCCGTCTCATCTGATGGATCCGCCCGTCCCATTCATTAAAATCACCGACTACACTGACACGCATGGCATTCGGCGCCCAGACGGCAAAATAGGTTCCCTCGTCCCCATCCAGTTCCATGGGATGTGCTCCCAGCTTTTCATAGATTGTATAATGAATGCCGGCGGCAAAACGATCCATGTCTTCCTTCGTGATCTGCGGAACATGCCGGTACGCATCCCCACAGATCATTCTGCGTGCCTCACGGTTTTCGGTCTTACCATATTCCACTACATATTCATAAGGTGCCATTTTCCCTGCATTTACCAGTGCTGCAAAATATCCCTCTTCATCTGCCAGTTCCATGGGAACATCCATAAGAAATGCTTCTCCCACCTGTCCGGTCTTCTTCCAGTGGATCGTGACTTTCTCTGCTCCCGGGAAGTATGCCTGTACCAGCATTTTGCTTCCCTGCTTATGGGGTCCCAACAGCTCATGGGGATTATCGCATTCGGAATAGGTGATCTCTTCTATTTGGGGCCAGTTCATCAATTTATAAAGTTTGTTTGTCATATTCCCTCTTTTCTGCGGCGCGATTGCTGCATTCTATTCTGTCATTTTTGCCTTTAGAAAACCTGCGGGTTACCGCTCAATCTCATGCAGGAACAGCCCGCTTCGAAGCTTCGGCTCGAACCAGGTGGACTTCGGAGGCATCAGCCGTCCTGCGTCCGCCACCGCAAAAAGCTCTGCAATGGATGTGGGATACATTGAGAACGCCACCTTCATATCCGCATGTACTCTCCGTTCCAGTTCTCCCAGTCCCCGGATACCTCCGACAAAATCAATTCTCTTATCTGTCTTCGGATCCTTAATCCCCAAAACGGGATCTAACAGATAATTCTGCAAAAGCGATACATCCAGTCCCTCTACGGCATCCTCACTTTTTATTTCCTCTTTTGCGACAAGACAGTACCATTCATCCTCCAGATACATGCCAAACATGCCCTTCTTTGTGGGTCTGTAAGGAGCCCGTCCCATTTTCTCCACTGTGAAATATTTTCCAATACGTGTAAGGAAAGCTGCTGCATCCAGTCCGTTCAGATCCTTCACTACACGATTGTAATCCAGGATACGTAACTCTTCATCCGGGAAAATCACGGAAAGAAAATAATTAAATTCCTCTTCTCCGGTATAATCCGGATACTGTTCTCTCCTCTTCAACCCAACTTTCACTGCGGAAGCACATCGATGATGCCCATCCGCAATATAGATTGCCGGGATCTTCCCAAAAGTCTTCTCGATCATCGCCACATCCACATCGTTATCAATCACCCACACACGATGCCCGATTCCATCTTCACTGACAAAATCATAGACCGGCGCCTGCTTTTTTAACTCTCCGATTTTCTCCTTCAGATCTCCCTTTGCCCGATACGCCAGGAAAATCGGTCCCGTCTGCATACTGCACGTATCCACATGACGAATACGGTCTTCCTCCTTGTCCGCCCTGGTATTCTCATGCTTTTTGATCACATTGTTCCGATAATCATCAATTGATGCACAGCCTACCACCCCGGTTTGACTGTGTCCATCCATCGTCAGTTCATACAGATAGAAACATGGCGTCGGGTCCTGTACGAATTTTCCCTCCTGAATTTTCTCCCGAAGCATCTGATCCGCTTTCTCATACACACAGTCCGCATACGTGTCTACTTCCTCACCAAACTGCGTCTCCGCACGGTCAATCGCCAGAAAAGATTCCGGATTCTTCTTCACCACTTCACACGCTTCCGCCCTGTTATATACATCATAAGGAAGCGCCGCAATCCTCTCCTCCATCCCCTGACAGGGACGATATGCCTTAAATGGTCTGATCTGTGCCATACTCCTACCTCCCAATTTCTATATAATCCTATTTTACCAAATCCCATCTCATATCACAAGGTTATTTAAATAAGCAAACAGCCCCGGATGGGTGTAAGAATAAGCAGGCCGTAAGCAGACGTCGGCACTTAGCGGGCGCATTCTGACCGCTTATGTGCCGTTACGCTCTGCGACAGAGCGAAAGCGTGCCGCGTTTCTTACCCCAGCCGAGGCTGCGGGAAATATTCTTAGCCCCAATGCGGGCTACGGGGATTATTTCTAATAATACCTACCCCAACTTATGGAACACAATACAGTTGGGCATATTGACCTTCATCGCCGGTCCATTCATGATCATTGTTCCATGCTCCAGATCAATATGGAAGAAAGTCATCATATTACTCTCATGATTCAAAGACACCAGGAACTTATTATCCGGGAAGAACTCCGCATCCTTCGGATACTCACCGCTGACCGGCAGAAGGAAATTCTTCTTAAGCAGTCCCGTCTTCTTATCCACATCAAATACAATGACCGAATTATCTCCCGCAATAGAGCTGAGCAGATAATTATAATCCAGGGAAAAACTGAATGCGCTGGCACTGTTCGTATTGCCTCTGGTCAGCTTGATCAGCTCTACCGTCTGAATCTTCTCGAAAGTAGGATCATTATCATGGTCCGCGTACTCATAGACATCAATGTAACACTTCAGTTCATGCAGGATATAAATATATCTGCCATCCTCCGAGATCTTGATATGACGGGGTGCAGATTCCATCTCACTGCGGATGATATCCTCCAGCTTTACCTTACCCTTCTCCACATCAAAACGATACACATTGACATGATCCATTCCCTGATCCGCTACCAGCAAATATTTGTTGTCATGCGTCATACGTGCACAGTTGATATGAGGGCGAAAGTTGCGCTCTGCCATACTGCCCAGTCCTTTATGATAGATCTCGTCGGTGATCTCTCCGATGGAACCATCCTCCTTCAGCCGGAGTACGGTCAGCTTACCGTCATGATAACCTGCCACAAACAGATACTGATCTGTGTAATCCGTAGATAAATAACATCCTCTCATACCGTTGATCGGTGCGAAGTTGATCAGTTCCAGATCGCCGTCCGGCATGATCGTATAAGCCTCTACACCAAAATCCGTTATAGAATAAAGAAACTTTCCATTATGGGAAATAGTCAGGTAAGAAGAGTTGGTGATCTCTACTTTATCTTTTTCCTTAAAACGACCGTTTTTCATATCCACATCATATATTCTGATACCGTGACTGTCCCCCTGTGTATAACTGGAAACATAGGCAACATATTTTCCCTTGCTCATGACCGGATCCTCCTTAGCATTCAATATCTTTTTATGTTTATAAATATAGCACAATTCTGAAAATTGTGAAACATTTTTTCTGTAAAATTCCCGAAAAATACTACTGTTTTTTTCAGGTGGTAAAGTTTATGTAAATTAGCCCGGAAAATGCAAAACTTCACATTGACTTTCCATGTATTTACGTATAATATTAATTCGACTTGCAAAAAATTTTCATTTAGGTTTTTCGATAATTTTTTGCAGGATTTTTTACATCAGGAAGGAAAAATTGATGAAAAATGCTTTAGTCAATTTAGTGAACATTTCAAAATCATTTGACAATCAGATGGTTCTGGATGATCTCAATCTGTACATCCGCGAGAATGAGTTTCTGACACTGTTGGGACCCAGTGGCTGCGGAAAGACTACAACCCTCCGTATTCTGGGCGGTTTCGAGACTCCCGACAAAGGTCAGGTCATTTTCGAAGGCCGGGATATCACTAACCTTCCACCCAATAAGCGCAATCTGAATACTGTATTCCAAAAGTATGCCCTGTTTCCTCATATGACCATTGCGGAAAACATCGCTTTCGGATTAAAGATCAGTGGTAAAAGTAAATCTTATATTAATGATAAAATTAAATACGCTCTGAAGTTAGTCAATCTGGATGGTTTTGAGAACCGTATGCCGGATTCCTTAAGCGGTGGCCAGCAGCAGCGTATTGCCATCGCCCGTGCGATCGTAAACGAACCCAAGCTCCTGCTCTTAGACGAGCCTTTAGGCGCCCTGGATCTGAAGCTTCGTCAGGACATGCAGTATGAGCTGATCCGCCTGAAGAACGAACTTGGCATCACCTTCATCTATGTCACCCATGACCAGGAAGAGGCTCTGACCATGTCCGATACCATCGTAGTCATGAACCAGGGTTATATCCAGCAGATCGGTACTCCCGAGAGCATCTATAATGAACCGGAAAATGCTTTCGTTGCCGATTTTATCGGTGACAGTAATATCATCGGTGCCACCATGATCAGAGATTGTCTGGTAGAGATCCTGGGTGCCCGTTTTGACTGTGTAGATACCGGTTTCGGTGAGAACAAGCCCGTAGATGTTGTCATCCGTCCCGAGGATGTGGAGCTGGTAGCGCCGGAGGAAGGCATCCTCCAGGGTACCCTGATTCACTCTATCTTCAAGGGTGTTCATTATGAGATGGAAGTTATGGCAAATGGCTTTGAATGGCTGGTACAGTCCACGAAGATGGTTCCCGTTGGGACCAAAGTCGGCATCAAGGTTGATCCTTTTAACATCCAGATCATGAAGAAGCCGGAATCTGAGGACGAGGAGGCCATTGGAGTCAATGAATAGAAAATTGTTATCGCTCCCTTTTATCTTCTGGTCAGCCATGTTTGTCATCGTGCCTCTGTGCATGGTCTTCTACTATGGTCTGACCGATAAAAGCGGCGCATTTACATTTGATAATATTCTGGCAATTGCTACTGCGGAGCATTCCAAGGCTCTGTGGGAGGCGTTGAAGCTATCCGTGATCAGCACTGTGATCTGCCTGCTTTTAGCATATCCTCTTGCCATGATCCTATGTAACATGAATGTGAATCAGAATTCATTCCTGGTACTGATTTTTATTTTACCCATGTGGATGAATTTTCTGCTTCGTACCCTTGCATGGCAGACTCTGCTTGAGAAGACCGGTGTGATCAACAGCATCCTCTCCGTCCTGCATCTGCCGTCGTTAAATATCATCAATACCCCCTACGCCATTGTACTGGGTATGGTATATAACTTTTTGCCTTTTATGGTACTGCCTCTGTATAACGTGCTGGTCAAAATCGACAAGAATGTGATCAATGCTGCCTATGACCTGGGTGCCAACGGTGCACAGACTTTCTTACGGATCATTTTCCCTTTAAGTCTGCCCGGCATGTTCAGCGGTATCACCATGGTGTTTGTCCCTGCCCTGACTACTTTCGTCATCAGCAAGATCCTGGGTGGCAGCAAGATCCTGCTCATCGGTAATGTCATCGAGCAGGAATTCACCCAGACCGGCAACTGGAATCTGGGAAGCGGTCTCTCCATCGTATTGATGCTGTTCATCATCTTCAATATGGTGATCTCTGTGATCACGGATAAAGAAGGGGAGGCGAACACATTATGATCAAAACAACTGCACAAAAAATATATCTGGGACTGATTTTTATCTTTTTATACGCCCCCATTATTACTTTGATCGTGCTCTCCTTCAATGCCAGTAAGACCCGTGCAAAATGGGGCGGTTTTACGACCAAGTGGTATGCGGCTTTGTTCCGGAACGAGCAGATCATGCAGGCTTTGTGGAATACACTGGCGCTGGCAATATTATCTGCGCTGATTGCCACCCTCATCGGTACGATCGCCTGCATCGCCATGCAGTCCATGAAACGTACCAGCCGTGCTGTCCTCATGGGGATCACGAATATTCCAATGCTGAATGCAGAAATCGTTACCGGTATCTCCCTGATGCTTCTGTTCCTCAGCTTTGGTATAAAGTTTGGCTTCGGGACCATTCTGCTTGCACACATTACCTTTAATATTCCTTATGTGATATTAAGTGTAATGCCCCGTATGAAGCAGCTGAATCCCAGCACCTACGAAGCTGCCCTCGACCTGGGCGCTTCTCATACGTATGCCTTTTTCAAAGTGGTATTTCCGGATATCCTGCCGGGTATTTTATCCGGTTTTCTGATGGCATTTACCATGTCACTGGATGACTTTATCATTACCCACTTTACCAAGGGTCCCGGTGTCGACACCCTTTCCACTAAGATCTATACGGAAGTGAAAAAGGGGATTAAACCGGAAATGTATGCACTGTCCACCATTATATTCGTAACTGTATTGATTTTACTTTTGTTAGTAAACTACACACCCAAAGGGAAGAAAAAGAAATAACTTTTTCTACATATATTTTAGGAGGAAAATAAATGAAAAAATTTATTGCACTGCTTCTGTGCGGCATCCTTACCGCAACTGCTCTGACCGGCTGCGGATCCTCTTCCTCTGCCGGTGAAAACGGTGAAGTCATCGTCTACAACTGGGGAGAATATATCGATCCGGAGACTCTCACTATGTTTGAGGAAGAGACCGGTATTAAAGTGGTCTATGACGAATTTGAGACCAATGAGATCATGTATCCAAAGGTGGAAGCCGGTTCATCCGCTTATGATGTGGTATGTCCTTCCGATTACATGGTGCAGAAAATGATCGAGAATGATCTGATCCAGGAACTGGATTACGATAAGATTCCCAATGCCAAAGAAAACATCGGTGCCCAGTACTACGAGCAGGCGGCTGCTTACGATCCCGGTAACAAATATTGTGTTCCTTATTGCTGGGGAACCGTAGGAATCATCTACAATAAAACCATGGTAGATACACCTCCCACCAAATGGGCAGACCTGTGGGATGAAAAATATGCTGATAATATTCTGATGATGGATTCTATTAAAGACAGCTTTATGGTTGCTCTGAAGAAAAACGGCTTCTCTTCTAACAGTCTGGACGAATCCGAGCTCCAGATAGCTACCAATGATCTCATCGCCCAGAAGCCTCTGGTACAGGCATATGTTGTAGATCAGGTACGTGACAAAATGATCGGCGGCGAGGCTGCGATCGGTGTAATGTTCTCCGGTGATGCCATTTATGTGATCGGGGAAAATCCGGATCTCGATTATGTCATTCCTGAGGAAGGTACAAATGTATGGATTGACGGCTGGGTTATTCCCAAGAATGCTCCTAACAAGGAAAATGCAGAGAAATTCATTGATTTCATGTGCCGTCCGGATGTAGCTCTGAAGAATTTCGAGTACATTACCTACGGTACCCCCAATACCGCTGCAAGAGAGCTGATCGAGGACGAGGACCTGAAGAACTCTCCCATCGCTTTCCCCGATCTGACACAGTATAACAATCTGGAGACCTTCCTGTATCTCGGTGAGGACGGCGAAGAGCTCTTCAACAAATACTGGAAAGAAGTTATGTCCAATTAATTCTATGAAAGCAAAGAAAAAGCCCTCAAGCTGAAGGAACAGCCTGAGGGCTTTTGATCTTTCCATATTTCAGGAATTCTGCTCGCATCCGCAGGTCTCACATTTTCCATCATTTCTTCTGGAAAATGCCGGATCATCCACCGGTGTAAAATTCGGGAAATCCGGCCTTAACGGTCTGCAGTCTCTGTCTCCACAGCGTCCTTCATCTTCCGGACGGCGGGCGCAGCAGGCATTCGAGCTGCCACAGCAATTGTTGTTGCCACAGGAATTTCCACCACAAAATAGTAATAATAACAGAATGATACAGTTCATAGGATCCTCTACTTACCACTGTTTATTTACTATTCTATTCCGCTTTTTCCAGTTGGTGCCAGTCCATACACCGTTTATGCTGTACCAGTTCCTCTTTGATAAATTGAAAGGTTTTCTCTTCGCCCTGTTCTGTCAGCATTTCCAGCACATACAGAAGCTTTGCCTTTGTCTTAGGATGAATAGGTGCCTTATCTGTGCCCCGATAATAGTAATCTAACGGTGATCTGTCCGTATATTTGTCTCCCATGTAAACCTTACTGGCGGCGATCCGGTCCATGATCATCTCCGCAATATAACGATCCGGCATGGGTACCGGTGCCATTCCGCCCGGTAATGCCTGCATACTGTAATCGATCCAGTATTCGTAATGATGCTTGTTCCTGCCCTTGTGGTGCAGCCAAGCACTGGAATAACCGATATCCTCCCTCTCCGCGTTGTTGGGGCTGCGGTCACCCTGGTAATACTTTGCTCCTACCCAGAACTCTGTGGGGCTGTATTTCGACATATCGTGTAACAGTCCCTGTTTATACAGACCTACCTTAAAGCAGCCCTTTGCCACCAGAACCTTATGGTGTGTGATCGTTTTAAAATGTTTCCAGATATTCATTTCGTTCTATCATCTTTCTTCAGAAGCTTCCGATTTCTTTTTCCGGCTCTTACCGGTACTTTTTCCCTTATCCTGTGATATTCCCATCACGCCTTCGTAGACGGCAATGCTCCTGGGGGCTACGGTCCTCGTCTGATCAGCCATCTGTTCTTCTCTATCCTGCGCTGTCAGGATGTTCCCTGCTTCTTCCGTCGCTAAAACCAATTTCCATTCCATACCCTTCGGAAGCTTGGGAAATGCCAGCTTCTGAGGTTCCCAATGCATATTCATGGCAACATAGAGAAAAGAATCATCTGCACCTGCCTTGGTCTTTGCATATTTTCCGCAATACATCATGCCCACGTGCCTGTTATAACTCTCTGTCTGAGGTCTCCATGCATTTTGTCCGTGGTAGGACAGATCCGGATAACCACAGGATAACGTATCCAGGATCCGAAGCTCTTCCTCCGGATGCAGGATCGGATGTGCCTTACGGAAAGCGATCATCTGCTTCCAGAAAGCCAGCAGTCCGGCATTTTTCTCCTTATCCTGCCAGTTCAGCCAGGTAATTTTATTATCCTGGCAGTAGGGATTGTTATTTCCCTGTTGGGAATTACCGAATTCGTCTCCCATGAAGATCAGCGGCGTAGACTGAGTTAACAGCAGCATACAAAATGCATTCTGTAGCTGTTTTTGCCGGAGAGCCAGAACTTTTTTACGTCGGGAGGTTCCTTCCTCACCACAGTTCCAGCTGCAGTTATAATCGTTACCGTCCCGATTGCCCTCGCCGTTGGCTTCGTTATGCTTATGGTCATAAGACACCATATCCATCAGTGTAAATCCGTAATAATTGGACAGATAATGGATCCGTCCCATATTGGCAGGAATATGGCGCATCTCATACAACACGCCCGAAAGCATGTTATCATCGCCTTTTAAAAATCTGCGCATGGTGTACAGATAATCGTCCCGGTATTCCGCAAGATTCCGATACTCCGGCTTCTGTGCCGGATCGTAGAGCTTCGATGCATCAAAATCGTAATACCACAGCTTGGTGTCTCTCAGTGCAGGGTCTCCTGCAAGCGCCTGTGCCGGCACCTCTCCCATCAGATGGAACCCATCCACATGATAAGTTAATACCCAGAACCGTAAAATATTCCCAATCTCTGTCACAGCCATCCCTTTGGGGAAATAAAACTGTAAGATCACTTCCATCCTGCGCTTATGGAATTCCTTCACCAGTTGTCTGAATTCCGTCGCCACATCTTCTCCTGCCGCATAGGCGGCTTTTGGTGCATAATAAAATCCCTCCCGGTAGCCCCAGTAGTTCAGTACAAGATAACCGGGGAGTTCTCCGCCATTTTCTCCTGCAGTGGCTGCCATGTCTGCGGATGACTTCGGGGTCACCTCTTCCGGAGTCTCATCAAATTCATAAACAGGCTGCAATTCCACCGTCGTGATGCCGATTTCCTGCAGATAATCCAGTTTCTCCGCAATTCCCGCAAAGGTGCCTCTATGTGCCACCTTGGAGGAAGCATGCATGGTAAAGCCACGGACGTGCATGCAATAACATACGCTCTCACGATAGGAAAGCATCGGGTGTTCATCCTGCTCCCAGTCGAAATCCTCTCTGGGAAATATCGCAATGCGATTGGCATTTTTTCGTGTTTTTCCGTAAGCAGGCTTATTTAAGAAGCCCCGTGCATGCAGATCCGGCACGATCCGTTCCTCTTCATAGAACTGATATCCGATCTGCTGTGGATCCAGTTCCAGGTATTTGCAGTAGACATTTCCCATCCGCTCTTCTCGGCAGAATGGGATTTTGTGTGATTTTTTACCGCTCTCTCTGTCATATAGAATAATGCCGCAATCCTTTTTCCCGGACGCGTAGGCGAAACGTATCGCTCCGTCCTCCGGGTGTGCTCCCAGCGGATACGGCTTTATTGCATGCTTTCTTTCTGTCATTGCTACACTCCATCTTCTGGCTGATTTGTCTTTTCTCACTATTTTATTATAGTCGGTAACCTTAAGAAAAACAAGCATTGCAAGAATATCCGTAAACGGTTATAATAAGGGAACAAAGTACTGTTACACCCAAAAAATATCATAGGAGGATTCCCATGGGTAAAAAAGAAAGTTATGAAGATGAAGAAATGACCGTTGAGCTGGAACTGGAAGATGGCACTGTCGTAAACTGTGCGATCATCACCATTCTCACCGTGGAGGCTAAGGATTATATCGTGCTTCTGCCTCTGGATGAAGACGGCGAAAACGAAGACGGAGAAGTATGGTTCTACGGATATGCCGAGAATCCGGATGACCCGAATGAAGAGCCTGTTCTCGAATACATTGAAGATGATGATGTCTACGAAAGAGTTGCCGATGCTTTTGACGAGTATCTGGACAGTTGTGAATTCGATGAGATCATCGACGATAGCGATTCAGAGGAATAAGGAATCTGGATGGGAACCTGGGACGCTCTGCTGTACCTGTAAGGCAGAGAAGTTCCAGGTCTTTTTTTGCTCTGGTCATTGCCACATAGAAGATCCGTCTCTCTTCTTCAAGGTGTTCCGAATCCTGTACATTGCCGTGAGGAAATGTCTTCTCATTACAGTCCGGGATCCACACATGATCGAATTCCAGTCCTTTGGATGCATGCACGGTAAGTAAGCGGATCTGGCAATCTGCGCTTTCTTCCCTGCCCTTCTTAGGATGATGCTCATTTTCCTTTTGCAGCTGTTCTCTGTAAACTTCCTGTGCCTCCTGCCATTCCCGCAGCGTTTTATACTGCCCTGCTTCCTCCGTGATAAAATCTAAAATCTCCATCCATTCTTCCGTCTGTTCCATCCTCTGTCTCTGTTGCAGATAATTCTCGTATCCACAGGCTTTTCGCAGGAACCAAACTGCCAGCTTCAGATCTGTATTTTTCACGAATTCCATCTGCCGCCTTAATAGTCGTACGGCATCATAAGCACTTCTCAGATAGCCCGCCCCCGTTTGCCTCATCAGATCCGCATAGTAGTGTTCCAGTGCCTGCAGGGATACCTCACCTCCAAATGCCTCTCGCGAAATATTCCGAAACGGCTTATTGACCACTCGCAGATAATCCGCTCTCGCCGCCGTCCCCTGCGCTATCCGAAGATATGCAAAAATATCCTGTACAATAAAATGATCATAAATATTTTTCCCATGTTCTTTTATGGAAAACGAAATTCCTTCCCTGGTCAGACCGGCTGCCACGCTCTGCATTGCCAGGTTGGTACGAAATAAGATCCCATAAGTCTCTCCCTCTGTCCGATCCTTTAATTGTCGCATCAGAAACTTCAGTTGTTCCTTAGCTCCGCTAAACTCCCGTATTCTAACGTGATAATTCTTTTTATCCATCTTGCCTAAGTGCCGCCTGTTGGCTTCACAAGGTTCCAGATTCTTTGGAAATCGATCTCTGTTCTCCTCTATCACTGCCAGGGATGCTTCCACAATATCCTGATGGCTGCGGTAGTTCGTCGAAAGTATGATCTGTTTTGCCCCGAATTCCTGTACAAACTGCTTCATGCAGGCAGGTTTGGCCCCACGGAACCCGTAAATCGCCTGATCATCATCTCCTACTGCAAATACATTTTTATGCTTCTGGGCCAGTAGCCGCACAATGCAATACTGTCTGTAATTAATATCCTGAAATTCATCAATTAAAATATAAGAAAAAAGATTCTGCCAATAGGCCCGCAATGCGTCATCTTTTTGCAGAAGTTCCTCACATTCTTTCAGCATATCGTCAAAATCCAGTCCCCGGATTCTTTTTCTCGCTTCCTCATATCCGGAATAAACCTGTGTGAAATCATTCTTCCATTCTTCCGGAAGTCTGTCCATGCTGCTTTGCAGATCGCCGGTATTTTTATAATAACCGATTGCTGCAAGAAGGTTTTTCGCCAGCTCCGGCAAGTCTGTGGCGGACAATGAGTTGTGAGCTTTTATTTTTTTCAGAACCGGATAAATCAGTTCCTTTTTTTGTTTTTCATTTAAAATATTACCTGGTGAAACTCTGCCCGATCTGAGCAGTATCTGATAAAAACAAGAATGAAATGTTCCAAAGTTGACGGTAGTATGTTGTGGAGAAATCTGTAAAAAACGCTGTCTCATGGAAACCGCCGCTTCTCTGGTAAAAGTGATTACCAAAAGCTTCTGTGGCGGGATCTGTTTTTCATGGATCAGATAGAGGATTCTCTGTGTAATGGTAAATGTCTTGCCGGAGCCCGGGCCCGCCAGTACCAAAAGCGGACCCTCTCCGAACGTCACAGCCTCCCGCTGGGAGGGATTACAATTTGTAAAATCAAACATTTGCCTGTAATAATTCAATTCCTTTGCGGATTCTTGCAAGAGATTCCTCCTTGCCCAGGACTTCCATGATCTCCGTAGCACCGGCAGGTGTCATCTGCTTGCCGGATACAGCGGTACGAATCGGCCACATCACATAACCGTTCTTGCAGCCCTTTTCCTCCACATATTTAACAAGAGCCTGATACAGCCCGTCATTGCTGTAATCCTCCTGCGCCTCCAGGATCGGAAGCAGGTCTTTTAACACCTCCAGAGAACTCTCTGCGGTAGTCTTCATCTTCTTGTGTGTGTACATTGCCACATCGTACTCCGGAAGTTCTTCGAAGAAATCTACCAGTCCGGCGATATCCGGGAATACTTCAATTCGGGTCTTTACCATGGCTGCGATCTTCTTAAGATCTAAGGGTTTACTGATCGCATTCTTCAGATAAGGTTCTGCCATCTCGTAGAATTTATCGAAGTCCATAGCCTTCAGGTACTCGCCGTTCATCCAACGCAGCTTTACAATATCGAAGACTGCGGGAGACTTACTGATACGATGATAATCAAACTCCTTGATCAGTTCATCCAGAGAAAAGATCTCGCGATTATCCTCCGGGCTCCATCCCAGCAGTGCCACATAGTTGACAATTGCCTCGGTAATAAATCCCTGGTCGATCAGATCCTCGAAGGAAGCATGTCCACTTCTCTTAGACAGCTTCTTGTGGTTCTCATCGGTGATCAGAGGCAGATGGATGTATACCGGTACCTGCCAGCCGAAAGCATCATACAGACGCACATACTTCGGGGAGGAGGACAGATATTCGTTGCCTCGTACCACATGTGTGATATTCATGGTATGGTCATCTACCACGTTGGCAAAATTGTAAGTAGGATAGCCGTCGGATTTGATCAGGATCATATCATCCAGCTGGGAATTATCTACGGTAATGTCTCCGTATAACTCATCATGGAATGTTGTAGTTCCTTCCTTAGGGTTGTTCTGACGGATGACAAAAGGCTTGCCTGCGGCGAGATTTGCCTCAATCTCTTCCTTGGACAGGGACAGGCAGTGCTTGTCGTATACGGTGATCTCCTTGCCGTCCACCACCTCGGTCTTCAAGGATGCCAGTCTCTCCTTATCACAGAAGCAATAATATGCCTCGCCCTTATCGATCAGCTCCTTTGCATATTTCATATAGATACCAGTCTTCATACGCTCACTCTGTACGTAAGGACCGTAGCCGCCGTCCTTATCGGGTCCCTCATCATGTACCAGTCCGGTCTTCTCCAGGGTACGGTAGATGATCTCGGTAGCGCCTTCCACATAGCGCTCCTGGTCAGTATCCTCGATACGGAGCATAAAATCTCCGCCGGCATGCTTTGCAATCAAAAATTCATATAATGCGG
>OGYC01001875.1_pt1 | contig 16056 bp, 19 predicted proteins | sample 1576461 | NCBI WGS metagenome assembly OGYC01 (sample SAMEA3541569, study PRJEB24748) | human gut metagenome | biome: human gut; feature: human-associated habitat; material: faeces | place: China | collected 2012 | reverse complement strand
ATGATTTTTTGTAATACCATTTTCTAATTAAAGCCGACGGATAACTAAAAATTATCCATACAAAAAAGACAACCCGCAGGGCTGTCTTTTTTGTCATATATGAAAATCCTTCCTCGGATGTTTGGTTGCCAGAATGTTTCGCTGTTTCGCGACAGCAACGTGCGTGTAGATCTGGGTGACGTTGATGGAACTGTGCCCCAGCATTTCTTGAATGTATCGAATGTCAACGTCGGCCTCTAATAAGCTGGTGGCAAAGGTATGGCGAAACATATGCGGTGTGATATGCAGGTCGATAGCGGCAAGAGAGGAGTATTTGGTGATCATTCTGCGGACGGACTGATCGGACAAAGCTCTTCCCGCCTGGTTGGCAAAAAAATGACAACAGCCTTCGATTTCTGTATGAAAGTCATGTCTGTATTCTGATAAAATATGGATGACTTCATCGCTTCCAATCTGAATGCGCCTTTCTTTGTCGCCTTTTCCGTATATCAGAATGGTTCCGTCGTATAAGTTGACATCATGACTCTTTAGGGTGCATAATTCGGAAATCCGCATGCCCGTTGCAAATAAAAGCTCTGCAACAGCAGCATCTCTCAAGGCATTTCTTTTCTGGTAGAGTGTTGTTGCAGTCCTACGCTGCCTGTAAATAGTGGTTAAGAATGTTTCAACGACCGGCAGAGGAATTGTTTTGGGTAATATGGCCGGTTCACGGAAGCGGATCTGTAGCTTGTTAAAAGGGTTACGGATGAGAATGTCTTTGTATTCAAGATAATGAAAAAAGGCTTTTACAGAGGCTATTTTCCGCTTGACGGTTTTAGGCTTGTATTGCCTATGCAGGGCTGCAATATAGGCTTCAAGAGCCGCGGGACTGAGCGCGGGGAACTCCACGGGAGGAGTCTGTTCTGAAAACTGCCGCAGGTCGATCCTGTATGCTTTCAGGGTCTTTTCATCCAGACGCTTCTGCGAGCTGCAATATGCCAGATAGTTTTCGATAAGTGTTTGTGTCGTATCCATAATGTTCTCCTTTGGTATAAATTTAGATATCGAAGATTATAGCGTACATGGATTTATAACACAGAAGTCTCAGATGAAAAAATACTGTCCAAAGTGACAAAATAACTTAAAAAATACGAAGTTCAAAAAAATTATATTTTGCTGTTGACACAGACGCTTGAAAATGATATTATACTAATCGCGGCAAACAAAACGCATGCGGAAGTGTCGGAACTGGCAGACGAGCAAGACTAAGGATCTTGTGATCATTGCGATCGTGTGGGTTCAAGTCCCATCTTCCGCACTCAATGGCGCGAAGCCGAACCCGGTATACTTTTTCAAGAAAGTGTTCGCTGTGGTGGTAAACTTCACGCGGAAATAGTGAAAAAATAAAAGCGTCAGGGCTTAGGCTCTGGCGCTTTTGTTATGCCCGGTCGTCGCTCGATATGGCTCGAGAAATTTTCACGGGCTCGGGACCGTCCTCGGCTTCATTAGTGCCCCGCATTGCTGCGGGTGTTATCTTTTCCCCATGTCTTTGTATATGAGGTCGGTTATGTATGAGTTTGTACTCTGGTAGCCTTTTGACTTGGCCCATGCTGCGATCCGGTCCTTGTCTCCGATCGGCACCGTGATCGGGATTCGGTCCTTGTTTTCCCGCTGCCATGCGTTCTTGTACTTGGTGTGGGCTGCTGCCAGTTCCTCCGGTGTCTTTGTCGCTTTTCTTGCCACTGTATCGCCTCCTTCAAAGTAATTTTATCATATCATGCACACGACAACAACCCGCTACGTTGGCAATATGTCGATGTAGTACGTTTTACAGACTCCTTTGTCGCATGAGTCGCAGATCTTCCAGTTTTTACACCGGAGCAGCTCAGGAACCTGCCAGAGGTAGCCCTCGAATATATCGACGCGGATCTTGTGCCCGACCGTCAGGTATATGCGGTCGTGGTCCGTTTTGGTGTTGAACTCCTTAAAAATTCGGTACTCTGTTTCTTTTGCTTTTTTGGTTCCTCTCATTGGTTGGCTCCTTTCTGGGCGGCAATGCCGCCGCCCTTTGCATTATTGGTAAAACGGTCTGAGGTTATCGTCTTGAAGTTCGTAGCTCATACACCCGCAGTCAAATCGTATATAGTTCCAGTCTGTTGCGTTGTATATAGGGGAGCGGTTGGTTTCCCCGATTTTTCTGAGTCGCCCATGTCTGTTTACTTCGTATATTGGAGTCGTCCGGTGTATAGTTATTTTTTCTTTAGCGAAGCCGTACCATTCGTAAAGCAGGCTTTTTGCTTCATCGTCGGTCAGTTCCTTTGTTCCGGCTGCCTTTGCGAGTTTATCATAATCGCATCGGCTCACATTTTCGGCGTCGTTGTATGGTTTCCATTCTTGTTCGCGTTCTAAATCTTTTTTTAATTTTTCGATTTCTTCTTGCGCGGCTTTGATTTTTTCAGAAGTCTCGCTGTCGGATTTCAGGCGCTCCAGATTAGCCTCGTGCTGGATCTTTTCAGCTATAAACCCTTCGTTTTTCTTGTACGCCTCGCAAAACTCGTCTTTGTCTCCATCGAAATTCATGTAAAATTTTTCGATTGTCTTGTATTCTTCCGTTGTCGGAAAATAGCCGGTTCTTTTTTCAAATTCTTTTATTTCCATGAGCTGCCTCCTTGTTTTCTGCGGTTTTCCTTGTTTCTGATATTATAATACTATATCGTGCACAAGATAACAATACACACACTCACCAAACCTCTGCCGGAGCTTTTGTCTATCTTGCACAAGATATTAAAACAATAGAGAGCAGCGTCTAAAATGCCCCAGAACGCAAAAAAGGCGCTCACTCGATAAAATTACCGAAATTACCGGGTGAGCGTCTTTGTGTCAATTCTGGCCGCCTGTGGCTTATTCTGTGGCCGTTTCCGTGGCTTTGGCAGCCTTTACCTCAGCAGTAGCCTGAGCGACTGCCGTCTGGGCTACCGTAGCAGCTACCGAGGCAGTAGTAGTAGCGATCTGTGTCTACTTTTCCTCAGTGGCAGCAGGTGCCGTTCTCTTATCCTCCCTGACGAGGGTTTCGATCGTAGAGGCGAGCCACTTGTCAAAATCTCCGTAAGCCTCAGCGATCACTCGCTTGGCTTCGTCGGTGATAAGAGCAGTAGCGGTGTCTTTTGCTTTCTGCAATGCCGTGAGCTGGGCCTCTTTGTCGAACTTGCCCTGCGCCTTTAATGTGTCGACATAGGTCTGGAAGGTTGTCTGTACGGCTTTCGTTACGGCGTCGCTTGCGAGATCCACATACTTGCGGACAGTTGCGTCGTTAATGTTTGCCGTGATTTCCTGCGTCTTTTTTCTCAGCCATGCAACCGCGAAGCCTGAGAGAGCCAGCAGCAGAGGCAAAATAACCATTGACATGAGTGTGTTGAGAGTTTCCTGATCCATTCCGTTGCCCTCCTTATGCTAATTCAAGATCGGAGATTTTCACCCAGCTTGTGATCTCTTTCAAGAGGGCGCGATCTCCGTCAATTTTCTGTACCGTGTATTTTCTGGACTTCACCCAGCTCGGGATCGTCTGGCCGGTTGCGTACTTTGTGGCCGAGCTCTTTACCTTGACCGTTTTGCCCTCCGCAATAGAGCCAGAGGCGGCAGCAGTAGAGGCTCCCGCAATGTCTGAGGCATTTACCCAGCCGTAAACGGTCGATCCCGATCCATTGACCGCAATCAGGTGGTAAGGGTGCTTTGTACCTTCTGCGGTGTCTGTTACCTTTGCTTTTCCAGCCTTGCAGGAGGGACCGCTGGTAGCGTTCGCGCTTGCGTAGTGCTTGGATCCGGTAAAGTTTACAATATCGCCCTTTGAGTATTTCAGGCCGCCACCGTTACCAGATCCAGATCCGGCGCTGGTTGCCTTGCTGCTGTACTTAGGCACTCCGTAGCCTCTAATATAGCGGCCGTTTACAGCAATTTCGCGATAGCTTACCGAGTCGCTCTTGTTGCCTTCGACAATCTCGATCGTGTTGCCTGATACGCTCACTACAATGCCGACATGCTCAGGCCAGCCGGTATCGTCGCCGACTCCGTTGTCGTCCCAGTCGTAAAAAATAACGTCGCCGGTGCTCGGTCTGTATGCGTCATTTTCTACCCATGCGCCGAGCTTCTGGAAAAGCTGGATCATTTGGCCGCAGCCGCACTCGGTCGGGATAATGTCAGTAAGTCCCGTTTTAATAGCCATAGCTGAGACAAAAGTCGCGCACCATGAGTCTGTATATTTTACGGCGTAGTTTCTGGCGAGGGGCTTGTGGCTATTGTAAAGATCAATAATTTTCTTGTGGCTGCCGTCGCTTTCCTTGCAGCCCAGATAGGAAACGGCTGCATTGACGTAGCTCTGTCTTAATTCTTTTTCTGTCATTATGGTGTACCTCCTTCATAGTTAGAGCCCGGATCATATTCTCCGGGCTCAGTGTTCTGCTTTTTAGATTGTTCTAACTCCTTTTGACACCTGATAGTGTCGAGCTTGATCTCATTCTCAGCCTTAGCCTTCCAAAAATAAAAACCGGTAGCAGCAGAAAGCTCGGTAAATATTCCCGGTATGATGTAGGCGAGCGGCGAGGTGTCGCCGGTTCTCCACATGAGGGCAAAAGAAAAGACCACGATCACGACGGTGGCAGCAGCTACCGCTCGTAATATGGTCTTAGAAAATTCTTTTCTAGGTTTCCGCATTTGATCGCCTCCGATCCGTCTGTATGTTGTGCTCGCGTTCGAGGTGCTCGTCAATGCGGTTGTGCGCGCTTTTGGCTGACTCATGGGCTCGACCGGCGGTGTTGCTAATTCCGGCGAGCTGGTTGCTGATCTCGTCGATCCGGCCCTCCAGTCGTTGCACGTCTCTGTTGAGTTGGCCCTCAATACGGCCGACGCTTTCCTTGATGTAGCGCAGGTCCGTTTCCAGAGCTCCGGCGGCTTTTCCGTCTGCTTTGGTTACTGACTGGCGTCCAAAATAGAAAGTAGCGACAGAGAGGCAGAGCCCGGCCACCGTGATGAAAATGCTCAGATCTGTCATAGGATCCCTCCTTCCTCAAAAATGCCGGCGGCCTTCAGGCGTCCGATCATATTGCCGGTCGCTTCCTCCAGTTGCGCGGTTTTTTCGTTCTGAGCCATGGCATCATATTGCTCGAGTCTGGAGTGCAGCTCGGCATTGATCTGGGCCATGTTGGAAATTATTGCGTTTTGTATTTCAATAATTTCGGGGTTACTCATTGTCTACCACCTGCCCTTCGGTGGTCTCGAGTGTCTCGATCGCTGCTTGCAGGTCGTTGATCTGCTTGCGATATTCAGCTCGCTGGGCGCGTGTCTGCTCGTACTCCTCATCTGTGAGGGCGCCGTCGGCATGTTTCAGGGCCTTATAATCTGTCGCAGCGAGTAACTGCTGTAAGCCTCTGATTTCTGCCTCAATTTCTTCTCTGGTTCTCATGGTTGTGGTCCTCCTTCCCATTGATCTATAAACAGCCCATTAAATAGGTGGTCCATGCTTTGCACGGTTTTGTATGCGTCCCGGTGCGACATGCTGCCACGCCATGAGGCGTAGGAGCGTCGAACCTTGTCGAAGGTTGGGACGCCAGAAGCTACGAGAGCCGCCTGCTTTTTCAACTTTCGGCGTTCTCTGGTGATACTGTCACGGCACGGCTTTTTGATGATCCGGCCGGTTTCTGGTGTATACGTTACTCATTCTATGCCTCCAATTACCCGGCTACACGATGTAGCCAGATTTTGAAATTATGCCGCAGCTTACGCCTCGTCAATTCGGAAGCAGACCGGGACGCAAAACTCGTTGCTGGCGCCCCAGATGTTGGAGTTCCCGTAGCTGCGGACGTTCACGCAATCAGTAGAGGTGCCACCCCTGACAGAAGCGGTCCACCAGTGACACCGGCCGCCGCCGTTTCCGGCGCCCTTGATACGGTTTAAAAAGCTGTTTGCAAAGATCGGGTACTGTACGCCCTGTCCCTGACTCCAGCCTTTTGTCCCCCAGATAGTTGAGCCGAAAACTTCATACTCGAGAGGCACCCAGAGAGGACCGAGATCATGCCAGACCGCGCGAGTGCCGTCAGTGAGCGCGCCGCTTGCGCTGTATCTGTATTCCATGAGGGTACGCTTGTTGCTGATTACGGCCTTGACTGCTGCCGGAAGGTAGTCATAAAGGGTAGTAGTGAGGAATGTGTGCAGGTTGCTTATCATGTACGGCGAATTATTTGCAGCGTTTCCGTTGTTGTTATCGGTTTCATTCCATTTGACCTTCTGATTAAAGCAGTCTTTACTAATAAAATCAATGTGGTGGCTTAGCTCCTGATCGGTGGTTCTGTAATATGTGTCAATACCGGCAACCTGCATTTTCACCGTCTGGCCGTTCATCGTGATAGGAATATAGTCGGCTACATGAATACCGGTAAAATTGTGGGCTTTGATCCTTGCCTTGATCCACGCCCATGCGTCTGAATACTTCGCAATCTCCAGCGCAAAGACAACGGTCAGGTCTCTGCCGGCATAGAGGCGATCGTTGTCGGACATGGCTCTCGCGAGCTCCTCGTTTGTAGCTTCGAGATCCTCAGCCAGAGCGACGGCTCCGGTCTTTGTCTGGATCGTAACCTCCAGGGCATTGTCGACGGTCGCAAAATATTCTTGCGTAATGGTCGAAGGCGTCAAGCCGTTGTACGGCGGTAAATAGTCGGCCACGTTTGCGATCGCGATCGAGTAGAGGACCGGAGCAGCAGCCGGGTGTAATTCATCAACCGCATAAATGCCGATCTCATTCACATAATAGCCAGCGGAGAGCTCAGCGTTTGAGACGAGTGTCGTCAATTTTACGCAGGTATCGGTCGCCATTTCAATTTTAGAAAACGGGATCTCCTGTTTCTGAGCTTTGAGAGTAGAGCGGGCCTGCAGGCTGGCTCTGGTTTTCTCTGAGTCTGAATAGGTGCCGGATCCGGTCACCAACTTGGTGAACTTGATCTTTGCGGTTCCGGCGGTTGTGGCTGCCAGTAAGGCGGCGCCACCGTTTGTCATTACTGCATTGTTAAAATCTGCCATAATGCAATCATTCCTCCTTTATAATGTTTTTAATGTGGTTTGTATGTGCAACTCCGGCAGCCAGTGGAAGCTCCAGAGGTTGTACGTCGTCAAAATGTTCGATTGCTCCCGCTTTGCTTTGGCTCTGGCCTGCTGCCGTGCCAACATTCGACACAATGCTCGCAGAGTATTCCAACGCAAAGTAGTCCATAATACTGTTGCGGCTGTGGTAGGATCCTCGCCCGGCTCCTCCGTGCTGGGTGATTTCTGCCTTGCGTGTTTCCTGAAAATGATCTAAGACTACACATTTACTGAATGAATGGTACGCGGTGCCTCCGTGGAGTGGCTGCTGGATCGTTCTGGTAACTTCGATCATTTCAACATGAGAGCGCGCATTTTTTACCTTGTCGATCATGTTCAAAAAATAAAGCATACCGTCCTTCGTGAGCGTTGCACTTGTCTGAATTTTGAACCAGTACGGCTGGCCGCCGTACTCGAACCACTCCGTAACTTTACCAATTCCGAAGGCTGAGGTGATAAGCTCCTCAACTGCCCATTTTGTGCCGCGCTTTTCATGGACTCGGTAGCATGTGCGTATTACTGATCTTTTGGTCTCCAGAGAGAAAGAGGAGTCCCACCAGTCAATGTTAAACTCCCACGCCATTTCATCGAGCTGCGCGTCGTTCATGTTGTCGATCTGATCCCATTTGCGCAAAATTTTAGATTTATTTGCCGGTTTCGCAAGCAGAACGTCCATGGCATGAGAGAGCGCCACGTCCGTTTCGTCTGCTTTCATAAATTTAGGGAGTAGCTTCGCCATGTTGGGGTTAAAAATGCTCATTCTTGCCATGTTTTACCCCTCCACTTCATGCGATACCGTTAATTTGCCGGAAAATTTCGCCACCGTCGTTGTGCTCAGCTCGGTGTATACCGGTTTAATAATATCGACGCGATCCGCGCCGGTCAGGTGGTTGCCGTCTGAGTCCTCCGGGCAAAGTATGAGTTTTCTCAAATAGTCCGGGTTGATATTCCGGTCGAGGCTGCTGCCTTGCCAGTATATGTACTGGTCGATTGAGCCGCCGGAGCTTTCTATATTTTCGACGACTGCGGTCTCATTGGCTGCCGTTGTGTAATATTTCAGCTCAATATCGTAAGATTGAATAGTCGGAGCAGATACCTCCACTTTGTCAGTCAGTGGGCGAACGTCGTCAGCGTTGCAGGCTGCAAGAACTTTGTCGAGTACGGTCTGATCCGGTATTTCTCCACCGTACAAAATAGGCGTAATTACAACAACGCCCGGGCTCGGTGAGCTTACATGTGCGTCGGCCACGGTTGCGTCAGCAGATACGGCGTAATATTTATATGAGTTTTTAGGCCCGGCCGTGGATCTGCTGGCTGGCGCGAGTCGGATCCTTTCTCTCAGATCTTCGTCGTTTTCTTCGTCGCCGCCTCCGGCTGTTTCCTCAGTGTTGGAAACTCCGTCAATAAACGGGATCATATCAACCAGCACATTGATCTCGCCGACGGGTATGTCGTTGTATGCTGTGCCGCCTTCCTCGCTTTCGACTTCGGCGTCGACATATAAAGAACCAGCCTGCAGGACTATGGTCTCCGTGGTTTTGAAGTAGCGAGAGTAGTCCGAAGTTACGCGGGTTCCTTTGGTGATGATGATGTTTTGCGTTACTGCTTCTTTGAGAGAAAAGCGAACCGTTGTTGTCGCTGGTAGTGCTTCGATCCTGAACACTCCCGCAAATTCTCCCAGAGCGTCGAGAACGTCGCCCCTTGCATAGCGGAGAGTTGACTGCTTTGCTGAGTCGTTCATCGTGGAGTAAAGCGCTACAACGAGAGTCGTAAGCGTTTCACCAAAAATTCGGCGCTCGTCTCCGGGGTATAATTCCTCGGTGACGCCATTCTCTAAAACGTACATGATAAAGTCGTGGATCTGGCCGGCGTCTGTTTCTATGAATTGCAATTCGCTGGTGTTACTCATTGTCCTCCTCCTCTCTTAGTTTAATTTGTGTTATAGTTGAAAAATCGCCGCCTTGTGCGTCTGGAGCCTCGAAGTCAATGCCTTCGACCTCGACGCGTGGCTCGTAAGTGTCAAGTACCCACTCAGCCTCCGCAATCGCGTCATAACGCGCCGAGGCGCTGGGTGCGTCTGTTATTGCTGCGTCGATCCCCTTGATACGATCATAGGGGTTTTCGCCTCTCGTAAGTTTCAGGAGATTGGCCGCGCATTGTCGCGGATCTCCGTTGTTGCTTGCCAGCATGTGATCGCCTCCTTTATGGCACGAGGGACAGCGTGCTGATATATACCCAGCCGTCGACCTGCGGGAGGTATGCTTTGTTTCCGTTGATTTTTCCAACCTTCAGAACTCGTTTTTTTTCACTATTGAGAATTTTCTCACCGTCCGCATAGTATGAGCCGGTCAGCTTCACGCTGCTGCCTACTGATATTGTCACTTTTTTGCCCTTTTTCTTGGCTGCTTTCTTCTCTGCTTTTTTTGCTTCTGAGGCGGCAGCTCGGGCGCCAGATTTTCCGCTGGTTTCTTTCTTGTTTACCTCCTCGAATGTGAGCCCGATCGTAGCGAAGCGGATCCGGCCGTAATCGTCCATAATGACGCCTGAGAGGCTTACCTCTTTTAGTCTGGTTTCTCTGCCGAAGCGACGGCCGTGCAAATATAACACTCCGGTGCTTTTAATGAGAGAGCACCACGACTCGTACTCTTTCTGAGGGTTTACTCCGGCGTTTGCATGTACGTCAATGTCAAAGGTAAAGGGTACGAGCTCGGTTTTTTTCTTTTTACTCTTGGAGTCGTCACCCTTGATCGTTGTCGAAGTAGAGAAGTTTTTCAGCGGGTTTACTTTCTTTCTGGAGACTTCGAAGGTTTTGTTTCTCCATTTTGCCATTACTGCCATGTTTGATCGCCTCCTAGCTCAGTGTTGCAAATATGAGGCCGGTGTCGTCCTCGAAGCAGACATAAGCCACGGCGGCGCCTTTTTTCAGCGTTGCCGCGTTGATGTTGTCAGCTATCTGGATATTAGGAGACACGAGCCGCGTGTCCTTCATCGGGGCCACCTTTGCGGTGTTGCCCTCAATGCTTAGGATCACGCCTTTGTTTATGGTTCCGTCCATTAGTAGCCCTCCAGTTTCTTTCTGAAAAATATTTTTGTTTTGTGCTTTCCGTAATCGTGCCGCACTTTGTAAATATAAAAGGCGCCGCTCCATGACGGGGCCTGCTGGTTTAGTATGTTCACCATTATTCCGGGCGCATATATCGGCATGAGGCTCGCCTCAATGCTGCCGCATACGAGCATTTTATTTTTTTCTCGCAATACTCCTGCAGCGAAGCGGATCGCCTCGAGGGTGTTCTGGCACTTAATAGGCTTTTGCGGTACCCATATTCGAGAATTTTCTCCCGGGGCCTTATATGTTCCGGTGTAAGGTCCGCAAGATACCGTTGCCGATCCATACGATAGGACGCTGTTGTCCTCACATTCTACATGGCAACCGGTCGTGTCGATTGTGATCGCTGGCTCTATTGCCTCGAGATACGGCTCATAGGCTGCGATCAGTTTACCGTCGTATATTGTGAGAGCTGCACGCTCGAGTGCACATAGGCGGCCGAAGAACTTGAAGTCCTCCTCATTTTCTTGCTTCCTGTATTCGTACGCATGATCGGCTACGCCGTAGCTTTCAAACTCCAGCCCGTGCCGTTTTGCAATTTCTTGGCCGATCTGTGAAAAATGAACGCGCTCCCATGCTTTAGAGTTAGGGATCGTACCGCTTGGCGGCATAGAATAGGCGCGCAGGTCGTAGTAGCTGGAGTCAGGAGCCGAGGAGTACAAAAACATTTTTCCCGTGCCGGTTCCTGAGTCCTTAAATTCAACCGGTGATCCGGTTCTTAAATTCCATTTGTCGAACTGTCCGTCTGTGTCTGATATTCTGACGCGCAAAGAGTCAGAGCGTCCTCCCGCATACATTTCATGCACGCAGGAGGAGAGTGCCACCTTTTCGGAAACGTCCGTATAATTTAATAACAATTCGCTCATGCTGTCGCCCTCCACGGTGGTACTGTCTCCGAGGTTTCTGCCTCCTCAACAACGGGGAGCTTTAACTGCACGCCGCCCTCGAATACGATCACGTCGGCATAGTCCGGGTTGTATTCGATGATGTAATGAGCCAGACGCTCGTCGTTATACATATCTAACGCAAGCAGGTCGAATGTGTCGCCGTCTTGTGTGGTGTACTCGTAGTATGATGTAACTCTACGCAAAAGCAGTCACCTCCCTTGTTTGGATCCAGCGCTCCAGCCAGTCGAAGAACTCGGCCTCGTGAGCTTTGAGCCTCTGCATGAGGTCGTCGTTGTCCTCTGTAACCTTACCGCCAGCAATAACCGGGCTCCATGTGAAGCCGCTAAAATCGTAAACGATAGTGGTAGAAGGCTGAGATAGCTCAGCCAGAGAAAAGTCGTCAACGCTCAGGAGATTACCCGCGAGGGCTGTCTCTGATTTGTCGTATACGCCCAGCATTTCTCCGGCCTTTTCCCAGTAGCCTATATTGGCAGCCCTGACGCTTCGGTCGAATGAGATAACGGCCTCAGTGCCGGCCTCTCCGGCGATCGTTATGCCTTCAGTAAAGCCACCAGTCGCAAGCATTGGTATGTTTGGAATACTAAAGCCCATACCACCGACACCCGGTACCCAGCCCGGGATTTTTATGCCGTTAATGCCGTTGATAAAAGTGTTAATTCCACTAATGATCGCATTGATCGGAGCCTTGAAAATATTTGCAATTCCTGAAACGATACCCGAGAAAATGCTGACAATTCCCTGCCATGCTCCACTCCAGTTTCCGGCGAATACATTAGTAATAAAGTCGATAAGGCCCTGAAAAATCTGAGTTATAGACTGCACAATCGGGGCTATTCCCTGAATAGCGGTACCGAGTACGCTCGTAAAAATTCCGGCTATAAATTGAAGGGCCGGGGCCAGAAGTTCCAAAACCTGAGAAATAAGCGATCCCAGCACTGAGATCAGAGGGGTGATCGCTGTCGCAATCAGGCTCACAATTGGCCCGATTAAATTCATAACGGTGTCGAGTATCGGCATGAGTAAGTTAATCAGCGTCATAAGGATAGGGAGCACCGTGTTGAGTAGTTCGATCACAACCGGCAAAACTGCCGATATAATCTGCATGATCGGCGGCAAAATTGCGGTTATGAGCTGCACCAGTACCGGCAAAATTGCCGCAATGATCTGAGATAGGAGCGGCAGGACGCTGCTCACTAACTGAATAACCAATGGGAGCACTTGCTGGATCATTTGAAGCAGCGGCGGGATCAACTGCTGGCCGATCGTCTGGGCTGTCTCCAAAAGTACCGGCACAAAATCTTGAAAAAGAGGGATCAACTGCGGCATTATGTCTTGAATTACCGGGATAATTGTCTCAGTCAAACCCTGAATAATTGGGATCAGTCCCTCCATAGCTTCACCGACTACCGGCATTAGCTGATTTAGAGTGTCAAACATGGTATTTGCAAGCGGCTCGAGAGCCACCTGAGCCTGCTGCTTGAATATTTGCAGGCGCTCTGCAAAGTCGTAAGTATCTTCGGCAGCGCCTCCGATAGTCTCGGTGCTTTTTTCAAGCTCGGCAGTCAGATCGGAGACTGAGAGAGTCCCGTCTCTGATAGCGGCAGCCATTGTGGAGCCTGCTTTTGTTCCGAAAATTTCGGAAGCGATAGTGGTCGCCTCCGTCATGCTGCCTGCGTTCTTAATCTTTTCGGCATACTGTTCGAGCCCCTCGCTTGCAGATATTCCTTCCTTCGCAAGAGCTCCGACGCCCTTTTTCATAGCCGCGAGCACTTCACTGGTATTTACGCCAGCCTTGTCGAGCTGCCCGATCAGGGCGGTGGCTTCATTGAATGAGTAGCCCATTTCTTGAAGCTGAGGAGCGAACTGCTGCACGCTGCTCATTAAGTCAGTGAAGCCGAGACCGGTTGACTGTGACGCCTTGAACACATAGTCCATAGCGTCGCCCATGTCGGCCGCGTCGATGTTCCACGCTTGGAAGGCTTGGCTTGACTCCTCGATAACGCCGCCGAGGTCGTCCCCCAGCATGTCCGACACTTGGATCGCCTGCTTTGAAATATTTTGCAATTCTGGGCCAGTCAAACCGAGGCGCGTGTTGTAGTCGGCGATCGCCTGACTGGCGTCCTCCATTGTTGTTGGTACGCTTTTGTAAACCTCGTTAAAATCATCGGTGAGAGCGTCGAGGGCGTCCCCGGTGGCTCCGGTTCCGATCCTGATCGTGTCGACTACATTGTCGAATTGCCCGCCGAGATCTACGAGATACTTGCCGGCCTTAATGGTAGCTTTTCCGATAGCGGCACCCGCAGCAGCAACGCCAGCACCTACGGCGACAGCCTTCAGGTTTATGCCCTCGAGTGATTTGCTGGCCTCCTCTGTGGCTTTCCCGAGTGTTGGGCTTAATGAGCCTGCAATCTCCACGATCGCTTGTAGTGTTTTGCTACTCGCCACGGTATCACCTCCTTCGGCCTTTCTTGTGCTTTAACACTTGCGGTGGTCTGTTTTTCTGTCGATGTTTTTGCTCGGCGGCGAGATCCTCGGCCGCCTCTGCGTACTCGACTATAAAATCAATTACTCTTTTCCTTTCGAGCTCTGACGTGCTGGTGTGGAAGGTTCTGGAGTAGTCTCTGATTGCTCGTCTGAGCTGTCTGCCCCTGAGTCTCCCGATCCGATAAAAAAACCTCGGCCGATTTTAGAGAATTTAGTGAGGGACTTACCCTTGATCCTCTCCATGTCCTCGAATGTGTAAGAAGGGTTTACTGCAATGACAGCAGCGAAGCCGATGTATAAATGCAGGGAGTAGTCAAGCTCGACAGCTCCCGCAAGGTTTCCACCTTTTGATCCGCTGGCTTTCATTTTGTGAGCCTCAGCCTGCGCATAGAGTTCGCCGCTGATCTCGTCGGTGTCGTAACTCATTTCAGCAACCTGCACGCCGTTGATAAGCACTGGCTTGTTGAGTGTGATTGTTCCTCTTTCTTCTGTCTGGGTTCTCATGGTTTTGGTTCCTCCTTTTATAGAAAAAGCCGCCGGCGTTCTGCCAGCGGCCATGTTTTACAGTAATTTGATGATGTCGCTCATGTAATCCTTGCCGTCAATTCTGAGGATCTGGCTCAGTCTGTCGACGAGCAGGTACTCATAACCTCCGACAAAGATCTGCACGCGGTTCGCGGGGTAGGTGAGCTCGTTTTCCGAAGCGGATCCGATTTCTACACCGATACCCGGGAGCGCAGTCGGTGGGAATGTTCTGACAAAAGCCTTGCAGCCCTCCGGTGAGGTGGAGCCGTCTGCTATGACTACGTTCTGCACCCATCTAAATTCAAAGCTGTGCTTGTCGAGCTTTGACATTTTCCCGAGCCCCTTATCCTCGCCGATCTTTTTGATCGAGAGCTCCATATTTTCGAGCAGTCCGGCAATAGGTACCGTCATTGTTCCCATTGCGTTGAGGTCTGCTGTCATTTGTGAAATTGCCGGGAGCGTGAAGCTGGTGTCCTTAGCTGTAAGCACACCACTGTCGTATACGGTGTCAGCAACCACCGCGCCTTTTAAGTCTAACCACATACTTACTCACCTCCTCCAAAATAAGCAGTAAAGCCTTCGTCTGTGTACGATACGCGCGCCGTTCCGCTCTTAAATGGCGGGGTAGGGGTTGCACTAATATCCCAGACAAAGTCGCCGTTCATCAGGTTGCTGGTAGGGTTGGCCGTCTCTAAAAATTCAACGGTAGGATCTCCGATAAGAGCGCCGCGGCCCTTTAACGAGTCGAGTTCCTCCTGTTCGTCAATGAGTATGCTCTGCTGGAGGCTCAGATCCATAGTGCTGTCGATCTGGGTGCCGTGGCGGCGCTGGAAGCCGTTAGTAATATACATAAGCATACGGATATTAACGTCGAAAATGTAGCGCGCAACGCCGTCGGAACCGTACTCGTAGTAGGCTGTGTGAGGTCCCCAGAGCACCCAGAGGCCGCCCCAAAATACTGCGGTAGTAATTCCCTTTGAATTGAGTTCGTTGCCGTCCTGCTGATCGAAGCCCTCATTTTCAGAGCTGGCTCCAAAATACTGAGCGGTACACATGATCTCTTTATTGGACGGGCTCTCCATTGGAATACTGTCATGACTGTTGTCAACTCGCTGCATTGTGACGGTTGCCTGAGTGCTCAGGTGGTACGCTTTGCCAGCATACTGAACCTGCGGCCAGTAAACCTTCGAAAAACCGTTGTTGTAGCCGTTGCTGTCAGCCCACTCCTCGGCTTTTTTGAGCGTGTCAATGGCAGCCTTTGCCTTGCTGTCGTAAATCGGTAAGTCAGCATTTACGAAAGCGTCCCAGTGGCCGTTTAATTTCTGAACGGCCGAGATCATAGCCTTGTAAACGTCTGGATCTTCACTCCAGAACGGTGCAGCCAGAATGTTGAGCACGGCGTTAAACATGGTGTAGAGCTTGGAGAGAGCCTGCAGTCCGGTCCTCTTGCCGGAGGCTGTGACGCTTCCGATAATGTCGCTCTTGGTTACGAGAGACGGATCCACCTCTGTGAATGAAGCCTCCACCGTGCCGGTGATAGGATCGGCGTCATTCAATGACTCAATGACTACGGCACCTTTGGTATAGTTGTAGTCAAGAGAGTAGTCTGCACCCAGTACCTTGTCGGAGAGTGCAAAGGTGTCAAGGATAATTGTGTCAGTCACATACTCGGCGCGGCCATTCTTGAATGTGAGCTCGACGGTTGTTTTGACGTCTTTCTGGTGGACGGTCGGATCTAATACGTTGATGATATAGATCGGTCCCACGTTTCCGATTGTGTTCGCAAAATGGCAGTCGAACGGCTCGCATAATGTGAACTTGTCCCAGTTGCTCGAGTAGCCGACTGTTGCCTGCGTTTTTGGCATGTTTTCCAGCTTGATCGGTGTGTTAATCAGGCCCTTCTCCTTATAACCTAAAACAAGGTTAATA
>OGYC01001855.1_pt1 | contig 16238 bp, 17 predicted proteins | sample 1576461 | NCBI WGS metagenome assembly OGYC01 (sample SAMEA3541569, study PRJEB24748) | human gut metagenome | biome: human gut; feature: human-associated habitat; material: faeces | place: China | collected 2012 | reverse complement strand
AAAATCTCTCGATTTTCACCGATTTGGTGGAGCTAGTGGCCAGACTTGAACCGGCGACCTGCTGATTACGAAGAGCAGAAAAGATATAAAAATTACGATTTTTAGATGTTTTCAGCACTTTCTGTTCAGAAATCAATACTCTTTGCTCCTCTTGTTTCCACTGTTTCCGTCCGCTCCTTTCCGCGTGTGGGTCACGGTGTGGGTCAGCCGTTTTGGGCAGTCCACTGTGTAAAGACACCACCAAGGAGGGGCGCAAAAGCGTACACCACACGCAAAAACTGCGCCGCTGTAAACAAAGACTAAGCCTTTTTATAAGCAGCCGCTACTCGACCCAGTTTTCAACTTCCAAATCAGGTACGCGCTCAAACTCGCGGACGTTGTTCGTCACAAGGGTCATGCCCTCCGATCTGGCGTGCGCGGCAATCAGCATATCCAACGGACCAATCGGGGTTCCGCTGTGCTGAAGATAGGTGCGGATCTCACCGTACTTAGAAGCCGCTGCCGCTCCAAAGGGAAGAATGCTCAAGGGAACCAGAAAACGAAGTAACGCCTGCTCGTTCTTTATGGGATTGGAGCTGTGCTTCATTCCATACTCCAGTTCAGCCAATGTGATGGAGGAAATGCAGACGCCGCTGTTCAGTTCCTTTTTCAGCCGCTGCAATACCTGCTCCGGCTTGTTCTTCATCGCGTAGATGCAGATGCTGGTGTCCAGCATATACGTCACAGATGTTCACGCTCCTCTTGGACGCCCTGATCTCGACCATCCTCGAAAATATCGTCGGTGAAGCTGTTCAGACCGTCCATAAAAGTCTGCCACATGGATTCCTTCGGAACGAGGATCACAGCGTCACCAAGCTGCTGGACGATCACTTCGTCTGTGTTGAAACGAAACTTCTTCGGTAGGCGCACAGCTTGACTTCTGCCGTTCTCAAAGATTTTTGCTGTTTCCATTGTGATCACCTCCCTAAATAATATATATCACAGTATATATTTTCTGTCAATAGGAGAATCTGATTCTTCTCGCAGCAAAAATGTATTGACGATAATTTCAGGCGCGGAGTATACTGAAAGTACAGTCGCAGAGTAAAGAAAGAGGTATGAAAAATGGAACTGTCAAGGAACGATTGGAAACTGTTCCGAGAGAGGCTTCCTGGTTGGCAGGAACGCTATATGGACAAGCTCGCCTGCGAGTATGCCGAATTTTTGACCGATGACAGCCGCCAACCATCAGAACGTTTCTGGGCGCTGAATAAAAGAATACGTGAGGATCGGAGAAAACCGGGGGTACAGCTTGAACTCCGAAAGCAGAATGTTGTGTTTGATCTGGCACACTTGATCGCGGATGGTGCAGTTTCGCTGGATGAGCTTGATGGCTTCAGCGAGGAACTGCAGAATATGGTTCGTGAACTTTCGCAAAAACAGGTCTAAAAATCGCGTTCACGTGGTCTAAGCCGTCATTCTTTATTCGAGGTTGACTAAATCATTATACTCCAAATGCGGCCATCTTGCTGATGGTCTCATTTTTCATACAGATCCGTCAGGAATCTATAGAAATCATGACGTGAAGTCCGGATTATCGTACAGTCCTTGTGCTAAACTATTCTTATACTACAAAAGGAGGCGTAAACTTTGATTTCCAGAAAAACATACTGTAGGGCACTGAAACTGTTGCAAACGCAAGAGAATTTTGCCGCAGAGTCTCGGCAAATTCTGCTGACGCTGCTCCGTGACAGCATTGACGATGTTTGCGACTACACATCTTGGTGGCTTTCCGAAACAGACGATTTTTGTGTCTGGACCAAAGATGAAAGCCAGAGGTGGGATCTGCACAAACCGGAAGCGCTTTACGATTTCATCACCGGAGAATACGGCAGAGCGGAGCATATCTGCGGCAAAAATTTTGTGACCGTTTCGATTCTGCTTGACGCAGATGTGAAAGAACAGCTCGATTCGTTCTGCGACGAACACGACACAACGCCGGGACAAATTCTGACGACTGCGCTGGAGTGGATGGTTCATCACCCCGAGGAAGCAAAATCATATTTGGAAAACCTGACGAAGGAAGATACATCATGGAAAAAGAAAAACTAGATCTGGAAGCGCTGCATACCGTTACACCGGAAGAATTCCAGCAGCACTTCGATGTACTGACGGAAGAAGCCAGGACCGGCAATGTGCCGCTTCGCATTCGCGCAGAAGACGGCTCGTCGGATCTGCTGCTGTTCGCGTGGGACGATTTCTTTGCGCATTTTCATGAAATCTATCCGCCGGAAAAGCGAGTAGAAATCGAAGCAGCCTGTCAAGCATTTCATGAATCTGAATAAGAAGAACACAGCACCGGATGTGCTGTATGTTGCCTGTCCCCCTGCCTAACTTAGGCAGGGAATTTTTTATGCAGACGCAAAATATTTTCCGCAAAATATTTTCAAAACTGACTGTTCAAAACGCGGTTTTCTGTCGGATTAAACAGAAGAACTTTTTGAGGAAGCCTTTGGCGAGTCAGAAGTAAATATTTTGTGAACATTTGCGAAAAGGGGTCTAAAAAGTGCGTTCTCGCTGCCTACCACATGAGGGGACTTTTTCGGAGGGACGCGAACAGGCGGCGCAGGCGCGGAAATGTAAATGATCTGTGAATTTTCACAAAAGGGTTTCTAAAAATCACGTTCCCGTGGCCTATGCAGTGAGGGGATTTTTTTCGGTAAGACACCGCTCAAAACGCAAAAATCTGTCGGATCAAATAGAGGGTGTTATCATGCAGCATAGTGTGCCGTACAGTATCGCAATTTATGAAAAGGCCATGCCATCGGATTTGAAATTTGAGCAGATGCTTGACTGCGCTGCCAGAAATGGTTTTGACCGGCTTGAAATCAGCATCGATGAAACCGAGCTGCGCCTGTCGCGCTTGGACTGGAATGATGCGCAGAAGCAGGCGCTGCACCAAGCGGCACAGCGGGCAGGTATTCCAATCCGAACAATGTGCCTGAGCGGACACCGGAAGTATCCGTTTGGTGCGCATGATGCTGCGGTTCGGGAACGATCGCTCGAAATTATGAAAAAAGCGGTTGATTTCGCGGCCCAGACCGGCATTTCCATTATCCAGCTGGCCGGATATGATGTTTACTATGAATCGGGAGACGAACAGACCCGCGGCTGGTTTGTGGAAAACCTGCAGAGGGCTGTGGAGTTTGCTGCTGCATCCGGCGTTGTACTTGCATTCGAAACGATGGAAACGCCGTTTATGGATACAGTCGCCAAGGCCATGTCGTATGTACGGAAGGTGAATTCACCGTGGCTGGGGATTTATCCGGATATCGGAAATCTGCAAAATGCTGCTGTTTTATACGGACATGATGTAACGGACGATCTGGCGTCAGGCACCGGCCATATTTTCGCCATGCACCTGAAAGAAACAAAGCCCGGCGTTTACCGTGATATGGCCTTTGGAACGGGCCGTACGCCCTACGACGCATGCTTGCGTATCGCAAAGCAACAGGGGGTGCGGATGTTTACGGGAGAATTCTGGCATCAGCCGGACGAGACAGACTATGAGACGATGATTGCTGCAGCGGCAGCTTTCCTCAGAGGCCATCTGGATCGCGTTTACCGCAGCTAGTTCCTGCTATAACAAAAGAGGGTGCTGCCTCCGGGAGGAAAATAGGAAAATTACTACAGGAAAAAATGTGCATGCCTCCGGGAGGCAGCACCCTTTTCTGATTTAGCAGTCCGTCAAATCAAGCTTTGCGATATTTTGATAAAAGAGCTGATAAGACTGTTCCTTTCTTTTGGGGTCCGCATTTGGCAGGTTTTGCAGCACGACGCCGATGGGACGGAATTTCCGGTAATAAAGCTCGTCGGCAAGTATATTCTCGTCGAGCCCGACTGCGTGAATTGTCTCAATCAGCATGGCGCGCGAACGCGGATCGTCATAGAGCTTTTTGAGGCAGGTGCGCGGTGAATAATCGTAAATACTCCGACTCTTGACGCGCAGATCTGCTGAGCAGGAGATTTGATCGGAGGAATTACCAACCAGAATCCGGTACAGGCCGGACTCGCAGGCCCAGATCCCATATTCCGGGTCAAAGCTCTCGAGCATCTGCCGGGTGATCGTGAAGCGGACAAGCTTCTCCTCGCCGGGAGCCAGCTCGATCTTTTCAAAGCCCTTGAGCTCCTTGACGGGCTTGTCCAGCGTAGATTCTACATCGGAAATGTACAGCTGTACGACCTCCTTGCCTGTGCAGCGGCCGATGTTGCGTACACGCACGCTTGCGTGGACGCATTCCGCTGCGTCCGCGTCCATCCGGTCGTGGTTGAGCTGAAGATCGCTGATCATGAAGTTCGTATAACTCAGACCGTAGCCGAAGGCGTAGGCGGGCTTGATCTGGCGTTTTTCATAATAGCGGTAGCCGACATAGATGCCCTCGCCATAGAAGACCTCGCCTGCGGAGCCGGGGAAATTGCCGAAGCTCGGGCAGTCGCGGTAGGCGGCGGGGAAGGTCAGCGGAAGCTTGCCGGAGGGATTGACGAGGCCATAGAGGATCTCAGCCGCAGCGCGGCCGCCCTCCATACCGGGGAAGAACACGCACAAAATCGCGTCGACATCGGATGCAAAGGCGGTAACGTCCACGGGGCCTGCCACGTTCAGAACCACGACCGCATGCTTGTGCAGCCGCTTGGCTTCTGTGATTGTCTGCTGCAGCAGCTCCAGCTGATCGTCTGGCAGGGAGAGTCCTGTGCGGTCGCTGCCCTCCTGACCGGGGGCCTGAACGGTTATGACGGCGGCGTCTGTCTGCGCAAGCGACTGCAGGCCGAAGAAGGTGTGCGCTTCGCCCGCGATTTCGGCCGCGCAGCGGTACATGCTCGTCCACTGGTCTGTGTAGACCTCCGTGCTGCCGTCGCCGGTCTCATTGAAGCGGCGGCTGCCCTCGCCGACGAACGTCACACTGGTATGCGGGTCGAGCGGCAGCAGGCCGTTGTTTTTAAGCAGGACGATGCCCTCCGCGGCGCAGCGGTGCGCGGCGGCGCGGGAATAGCCGCGGTCGATGGCGGAATATCTGCGGCCGCGCATTGCCGGCGACTGGACAATTGCCTGCAGCACACGGCGGACGCTTTCGTCGAGTACCGAAAGCGGCAGTTCGCCGCTTTCAACCGCGTCCAGAATGGGCTGGATGTTTCGCGGGCCTGGCTGATCGAGATCGTTGCCGGCGGAAAGGGCCTTGACCTGATCATAGGCCGCGCCCCAGTCGGAAACGACGAAGCCGTCGAAGCCCCAGTCCTTGCGCAGCACATCTGTCAGCAGCCAGTGGTTCATGGCGCAGGATTCACCGTTGATCTTGTTGTACGCGCTCATGACGCTGCGAACCTTGCCCTCCTGCACGCAGGCGCGGAAGCCGGGGAAGTAGAGCTCGCGCAGCGCGCGCTCTCCTATGCGGACGTTGATGGAGTGACGGCAGGTTTCCTGATTGTTCGCCGCAAAGTGCTTTACGTTTGCAAGCGGGCCCTCTTCCTGAACGCCCTTGACGAATTCCGGCGCAAGCTGCGCCGTCAGGCAGGGATCCTCGCTGTAGCCTTCGAAAACACGGCCGTTGAGCGGATCCCGGTGCAGATTGACGTTCGGCGTGCCCAGCACGACGTCAACGTGGTAGGCATCCATTTCCCGGCCGACGGCACTGGCGCACTGGTGAACCGCTTCGAGGTTCCATGTCGCGCCCAGCAGCATGCCAGTGGGGAAGGCACCCGGTGCCTGCGGCTGCGGGACGATTTTCCGCATTTCTGCGCAGGCGGTATCATAAATTGTCTGTTCCTTTTCGGTCAGCTTCTGTCCCTTGTCAAGCTTGATCAGAATCCGCTTGATTGTACCGGAGCTGATGGTGCCGAACATACCGATCTCGACGCCGGACTGACTGCTCATACGCAGCCGCGTCAGAAGATCGCCGTAATACTGTACCAGGTTGACGCCGGTGCAGCCGTCCAGAAGCCGAACGGACGGGATGCCGAAGCGCTCGATTGCGCAGGTCGCAAAGGGGGAGCCGCCTGTTACCAGGCGGGCCTTTTCCTCAAGCGTCATTTCGGAAATAATTGCCTCAATGGAGCCAAAATCAGTCAGCTTTGTTGCCATAGCAGACCTTCCTTTCTCAGCGCTTGACACGGGCGCTTCCGCCGTTGGCCAACGCCTGCGCTTCCTCGCGCGTCACCAGATCCCAGTCGTTGCGGATCGTGTGGCACAGAGCGGAATATGCGGTTGCAAAATCCAGAACCTGCTGATCATCATGCCCCTCGAGCATACCCCAGATCAGGCCGGATGCAAAGCTGTCGCCGCCGCCGACACGGTCGTTGATCTCAATGTCCTCGTATTTGCGAGAAACAAAGAAGCCGTTCTTTGTCATCATGCAGCCCTGCCAGTTGTTGAGCAGCGCTGTTTTGACCTCGCGCAGGCTCGTGCCGACAACCTTGACGTGCGGATATTTCTGCATGACCTTTTCGGCTACTTGACGGTAGCTCATCGGGTCAATGGAGGAGAAGTTTTCATCGCCGTGCTCTGCTTCAATACCGAGCATCGTGCCGAAGTCTTCTTCGTTGCCGAGAATAACGTCAATATAGGGCATCAGAGACTCCGCCGCGCGGCGGCGTCCGCCTTGCTCCAGAGCGTGCTGCGGTAGTTGAGATCATAGCTTGTGGTCGCGCCGTTCTGCTTCGCAGCCTTGAGCGCGTGCAGAACCTCCTCCGCCGTGTGCTCGCCCAGTGCCGTCACAATGCCGGTGGTGTGGAACCAGCGGGTGTCAAGCACGGATTCCCAGTCGATATCGCCCGGCTGGATCTTGCTGAGCGCGGTGTGGCCGCGGTCATAGATCTGATAGCTTGCGCGCGGGCCGATGCCGACCTCAACGAACGCCAGACCATTGCGCGTACGGCCGATCTTGTCAAACGGCTCGACAACGACGTTCGACATATCGACACCGTACATTCTTGCATGCTCGACGATATATTTGCCCGTCCAGTTGTCGACCAGTTTCGTAACATAAGCGGTCTTCTTCTGCGGCATCAGACGTTCGACGCTCAGGTTGGAGATGTTGACGCAGCAGTTGAGCTCTGCGGCTGCAATGCCCAGCTGCAGCGTGTCAGACTGTCCGAGACGGTCGTGGTTCGGCGGCGTCATGCGGATGTTCGGTTCGCCGAAGCTCATGAAATCATACTTTGCCATGCGTAATTCCCTCCGTTCTGATGCTTACAGGCAGGATCTGTACGGGATGTTCTGCGGATGCTCGAAGCAGTCCTCGAAACCGCGGCGATGGTGATAATACAGCTTGTCCTTGTCCATCGGGTAGGTGTACTTGCCGCCGACCTGCCAGAAGAACGGGTGGAACTGGTATTCGTTGCGCGGCTTTTTGAAGTCGTAGACAAGACGGATCTCTTCGCAGTCGGGCTGGAAGTTCGTCCAGACGTCCCAGTGGATGGGGATCACGACCCTGCACTTGAGGCTTTCGGCCATGCGCAGGATGTCGATGGAGGTCATCTTGTCCTGATTGCCGACCGGGTTCTCGCCGAACGAGCCGAACGCGACGTCCACGTCGTAGTCCTTGCCGTGCTTGGCGAAGTAGATGGAGAAGTGGGAATCGCCGGAGTGATAGATGTTGCCGCCGGGCGTCTTGAGCAGATAGTTGACGGCCTTGTCGTCCATGTCCGTCGGGCACTTGCCGGTCAGCTCCTCGCGGTCCGGGCCCTGCGAGTCAGTGGTGACGATGCAGGTGCGGTCAAACGAGTCGAGCGCGATAATCTCGATATCCTTGACCTTGATGTGGTCGCCGGGCTTCACGACAATGCAGCGCTCGGCAGGAACGCCCCACTTGATCCAGGTCTCAACCGACTTCTTTGGGCCGATGAAGGGAACAGGGATCGTATTGCCGTTTTCGTCTGTGGTTGTCATGCCGCTGTTGATGACATGGGCGGCCCATTCCGCGCTCATGTGATCTTGATGATAATGCGTGGCTAGAACCGCGTCGACCTGCTTGAATGCGAACGGGTCGAATACAAACGGGATGTTGCGCAGGTTCGGCTGCATCAGGCGGCCGCCTGTCATGTTGGCCATCTGATGGCCGGGCTTCATCTTGTTGTCACCGTGGGTGCGCTTGCCGTTGCCGCACCAGAGGTCGATGGTGATGTTGGCGCCGCCGGGCGTTTTCATCCAGATGCCGGTGCAGCCCAGCCACCACATGGCGACGTTGCCCTCCGGCACGACTTCGTTTTCAATGTCCTCAACCAGCCAGGTGCCCCACTCCGGGAAGGTGGCCTTGATCCAGGAATCTCTTGTCATTTCCGATACCTTGCTCATTGTTATTTCTCCTCTGTCTCTGAAACGTAGTACAATGCAATTTCGTTGGTCTCACGGTTCGCGGCGACAATTACGTCGCGGCTCGCGCGGTCAGAAAATTTAAACGCGTTGGCGCTGCCGCAGTCATGGTCAATCACCTGCGCCTGATATGCGCCGTTTTCATACGAAACGAGCATCAGATCGCGTGCCCCCTTGCGGTGGCCGACAATCCATACGGGCTTGCCGCAGAGCGTGCAGGCCCAGGTCGCGTGCAGCATCTCAAGTTTTTCGGGGTGCTGCCAGACCTTTTCATATTGACCGGCGGCATTCTTTTTGCAGACATACAGCTCGTCGCCGTGGAAGGGGCTGATGCAGCCGAGTTCCGGCTCGCCGTCGCCGTCAAAGTCGCACAGAACAGCGTCGCTGACGGGCTGATCATACAGCTGACGGATCTGCCAGCCGGCCTGCTCGTTTTCAGGCGGAATGAACTGGAACACGCCCTCGTCGCACGTCACAACGCCGGTCTGGACGCCATGGTCAAAATACATGCTGTAGCCGTGGTTATGGCACATGCCGTCCTTGAGCAGCGTCAGGGGCAGCTGGAGCGTCTCGTCAAAGCTGTCGAGATTGTCCGGAAGCAAAGCGGCAAAGGTTTTGCCCGGCTTTGTCCAGTCATCCTTATAATCATGGCCGCTCTTGAGGCAGCAGACAAGCAGATAGGCTTTGCCGTTTCGCTGTAGAATGCCGAACCGGTGGACAAACGGTGCTTCGACCAGCGTGCGGATCTGCCAGTCGTTTTCACCGCGGCGGGTGGCAATTACAATTCTGGCCTCTGCCGAGTCATTCGGCGAATAGAATTTATGCGTTGCCAGAAACTGATCCTCACGGCCCGGAACCTGCTGCATCGTCATGACGCCGCCGGGTTCGGTCCATACAGTCTCCAGCTTCTCGCCATTCTCACTGAACAGATAGCACGGCGCGTGCTTTTCCGCCGCCACAAGGAAGCGCGGTTCGCCGTTCTGCTGGAACGGCGCAATGGAATAGCACTTTTCCAGCTCACAAATCGACTTTTTTTTGACAAACATGCTTGTTTCCTCCTTGCCGGATCAGATCACATCGTCCTGGCCGGAGATCCGGAAGGCCAGAGGCTCATCGGTGTCACGTGCGCCGACATGAATGGTGCACACGCCGTTTTCGCAGGTGGTTTCCGTATGGACAGCCGGATCAAGCGGCTGCGGATTCGCGCGCAGACCCTTTACTGTTACGCTGAACGCTTCCTTCGGCGTTTTGGTCAGCAGCAGATAGCACGTGCCGTCCTTGCGCGTATAGTTAAGCGTGCAGGCGGGAAGATCTTCCGATTTGCGCGTGCAGATGCGCGTGTCATAGATGGCCGCACCGTTGCGGCGCAGCCAATCGCCCATGACGCGCAGGCGCTTTTCCTGCCAGTCGGGGATTGTGCCGTCTGCTTTCGGGCCGACGTTGATGAGCAGATTGCCGTTATTTGCGACTGTCCCGGCCAGAAGATCGAGAAGCTCGGTGCAGCCGATGGCGTTCGACTCGTTTTCCATCTGGTTATAGCCGAAGGAAAGGCCGAGTCCGCGTGTCATTTCCCATTTCTCGGTGCGGTTCTGCTTGCCGGACTGGTATTCCTTGACCAGATAGCCATGGTAGAAGCCGCTGAAGCGGTCGTTGACGACAGCGTCCTCGTTGGAGTTGTAATAATGTGCGAGCAGGTGTTTGAGCGCATCCTCGCCGACCTCGGGCCAACCGATGTCATTCCAGAACAGGGAAGGCTGATAGGTGTCGATCAGCTCCTTGCACTGCGAATAGACAAAATCGGCATATGCGTAGGTGGGCGGGCAGTAGCTTCTGCAGTTCGCTTTGCTGAAGACGGGCTCATCATAGAACGTCCAGTTGTAATAGCCGGAGTAATACAGGCCCATCTTCATCTGCGCGTCACGCACAGCCTGGGTCAGCTCGCCCGTGATGTTGCGCATGGGGCCGCGGCTGGTCGTGGAGAAGTCCGTGTACTTGCTGGGGAACAGGCAGAAGCCGTCATGATGCTTCGTGACCAGCACGACGTATTTCGCGCCGGCCTGCTTGAACAGCGAGGCCCACTGCTGCGGGTCCCAGTTTTCGGCCTTCCACATGTCCGTGAAGCGCTCGTAGGGGAAATCTTTCCCGTAGGTCTTGATGTGGTGCTCGTACGTTGGGCCCTTGCCAACGCGTACGGAGTTGGCGTACCACTCGGCATAGGGATTGTTGGTGTACCAGTCGTACTCGGTCGGAATTTCGCCGAGCTGGAAGGATGGGTTTGCGTAGGCGGGCACGGAATACGGGCCCCAGTGGATGAAAATGCCGACCTTCGCGTCGTCATACCACTGCGGGATCGGGTGCGCGCGCAGCGACTCCCAGTTTGCAAAATAAAGTTGAGACATAATTGTTCCTCCTGTCAGCCTTTGACTGCGCCAGCCATACCGCTGACAAAATATTTCTGGAAGATCAGATAGACCAGGAATACCGGCAGAATCGAGATCAGAACGCCGGCGTTGAGCAGACCGTAATCAACGGTAAACTCGCCGAAGAAGCTCAGAAGGCCGTTCGGCACGGTTTTCATGGTGTCGGTCGTGATGAGGACGCTCTGCAGCATGAACTCGTTCCAGGTGTACAGGAAGTCCATGATGACGGCAGAGGCGATCGCGGGCTTGGCCAGCGGCATGATGATGCTCCAGTACAGACGGAAGTTCGTGCAGCCGTCGATGCGCGCCGCGTCGTCAAGCTCCTTCGGAATGCTCCGGAAGAAGCCGCGGAACACGAGCGTTGCCAGCGGAATACCAAAGCCGAGATACGTCAGGATCAGACAGTAATACGTGTTCGTCAGACCGGCGCGGGAATAGACGATATTCAGCGGGATCAGCGCCGCCTGCTGCGGCAGCATCATGCCGATCAGCACGAAGATGAAAATCCCGCGCGCATGACGGACATGCAGGCGCGTAAGCGCAAAAGCCAGCAGGGAAGAGATGAACACGCTGATGGGAACCTTCAGACAGGTAACAATCAGACCGTTGCGGATATAGCGGTCAAGATGGCCCTTGCTCCACGCGTCCGAATAGTTGTGCCATTGCAGCTTCTCCGGCAGGTCAAAAAGACCCATGCCGCTGAAGAAGTCGCTGTTACTCTTGAGCGAGGTAATAAACACGGTCACGATCGGCACCAGCCAGATCAGCGCCAGGATGGTGAGCGACAGATACAGCGCTGTATTATTTTTCTTTTTCATAGCTGCCTCCCTTACTCATCCTTTGTTGTGTACAGCACGTACGGAATGATAATGACCATCATCATGACCATCATGACGACGACAATCGTACTGCCCGTGCCAAGGTTGGAATACGAGAACGTCTGCGCGTACATATAGGACGCAAGCGTCTGCGTGGAGTTGACGGGGCCGCCGTTCGTCATGACATAGACAACGTCGTAGACCTTCAGCGAGGCAATGACAAGCGTTGCAAGCACGATGACAAACGTTTCCTTGAGCTGCGGGATCGTGACGTTGAAGAACGTCGCAACCTTGCCGGCACCGTCGACGGCAGCTGCCTCATACAGTTCCTGCGGGATACCCTGCAGGCCTGCGAGGAAATACAGCATCGGCTGGCCGACACCCTGCCACAGCGCGGCGGCGAAGACGCAGTACAGCGCGATTTTCGGGTCGGAAAGCCAGCCTGCGCCGCTGGTCTGGATGCCGAGCAGATTTAAAAGCGAATCGAGGAAGCCGATGTTCGGGTTGTAGATCCATTTCCAGATGATACTGATCACGATCCAGGACAGCATATAGGGGAAATAGAAGATTGCACGGTAGACCACGCGTCCCTTGAACTTCCTGTTCAGGAGCATTGCCAGGAGCAACGCGATGGTCATGGTGAACAGCAGCGTCAGGATAATCCAGATGATGTTATTCTTCAGCGCCGTTTTGAAAACAGCGTCTGTTGTAAACAAATTTACATAATTCCGGAACAGAACAAACTTTTTTTCGCCGAGACCGTTCCATTTGAACAGACTCAGAAACGCCGTATAGAGTGCGGGCAGCACGACAACACAGCAATAGACGAGCAGTGCCGGCAGCATAAAGAATATGGCCGAACGATTTCTTTTTTTCATGGGCAAAACACCTCTCCTTGGGGGATTCTTCCCGGATAGAACAGGATAGATGCCCTGAGCATAAATCCAATGTGAAATACGTTCAGGGCACCTATCGATATGGGTTTTCATATGGGATGGAACCGGAACCGGCTCCACCCCGCTTGAAGGGAATTACTGATTGGCCAGATAACTGTCAATCGCAGCCTGGATCTGGGCGCCAGCCTCTTCGGGAGCGACAGTGCCGAGCACGACACCGTCACTGACAGCGAAGTAGGTGGACATGACTTCTGCGGGAACCTTCAGGTCGGTGACGCAGTAGGTGCCCTTCTCGTCGATGAGGCCAAGCAGGCCGTCAACCAGCTGGAAGCTCTCCGGCAGCTCAACGCCGATGGTAGCGGTCGGCTGCTCGATGGAATCATGAGCGGCAACGCTCTCAGCGCTGTAGTAGTAATCCCAGAACAGCATGGCAGCTTCGAGCTTTTCATCGGAGATGTTCGCGTTGAACTGGCAGAGCTTTGCGTATGCGCTCAGACGGCCGGAGGTCGTCGGGAACGGGAACCAGCCGTAGTTGTTGATGTCGTCACCGTTGGCGATGATCTGGGAGCAGAAGGCGGGGTTCTCAATGGTCATAGCGCACTGGCCGCTGAAAACGAGCATGTTGGAGGAGTTGGAGTCTTCGGTCAGGACGCTGCTGGGGAAGTAACCCTTGTCGATCCATTCCTTGACCTTTTCCCAACTCTTGGTAACAGCTTCGTTGCCGTCCCAGCTCTCACGCATGAGCAGGAGGTTATCATGTTCTTCTTCCGTGCCGTAGCACTCGACGAGCGCTTCCTGCGTTCTCATAATGGCGTTGCCATAGGTAGCGAACGGGGTGACACCGTTGTCGACCAGCGTCTGGCAGGCAGCCTCGAGCTCTTCGAGGGTGGTGGGGATCTCAATACCGTTCTGCTCAAGCAGATCCTTGCGGTAGAAGACAACCAGTGCAATCAGGTTCTGCGGCAGACCGATGATCTTGCCGTCGTAGGTCGCCTGCTCAAGAGCGCCGGCGAGGAAACGGTCAGACCAGTTGTGCTCGTTGGCGTAGTCCGTTAGATCGAGACACAGGCCGTTCTCTGCATAGTAGTCAGCGAAAGCGCCGCCCCAGTTGTACCACATATCCGGCAGCGTGTTGGACGAAGCCGCGATCTTGGTGTTGGTCTTGATGTCGGCGGAGGAGAGGTAAGTAGCTTCGATCTTGATGTTCGGGTACTTTGCTTCGAAGTCAGCGATGATGGCTTCTTCAGCAGCCTGTCTCCAGGTCGGGGTCCAGAACGTCAGGGTGATGGGATCTTCGGAAGCGGGCTGATCAGCCGTATCCTCGGCCGGAGCGGGCTCGTCGGTCGTTTCGGCCGGAGTCTGCGTATCGGTCTGCGCAGGGGTGTCGGTGGTCTGCGTTTCGCTCTGCTTGGCGCAGCCGGCGAAAACTGCCAGCATCATCAGCAGGGCAAGGAGTATGCAAATTACTTTTTTCATGTTTCCAATCCTTTCGTGTCATGTAGTGCGTACATTTATTGTACGTTTATATTCTATAATCCGAAACGGCCTCTTGTCAATTCCGTTTTGAGCGTTTTATAGCTAAAAAACGCGCGTTTATTTTTTGCAAATTGCACAAAACACTCATAAAATAGAATTTTCGAGCAAAAATATGTTCAAGAAATTCATTTAACAGACAGAAAATCGCTGCGCAAATAGCCGCGCAGCGGTGCGGCTGCAAGGATCAGTTCGATTATTTGAACTTTTTATTGACAAAGTTTCAAAAAGTGTTACAATTAAAGTAGCAGAAGATGGATGCTAGGAGGTTCCCATGAAGCAGAGTAAATTTGTGATCTCAACCCGCCGCGATACGATCCTGACGTATCTGCACAACCACGGGACAGCCAAGGTAGACGAGCTCAGCGTGCTGTGCGGCGTATCGCCCCTGACCATCCGGCGGGATCTGGACGCACTGGAGCAGTCCAATATGGTTATCCGCAATTTTGGCGGCGTCCAGCTGATGCCCCTTTCGGGCGGTATCACCCCCTTTGAAAAAAAGGAGATTGACCATCACGCCGAGAAGGCCGCCATTGCCAAGGCAGCAGGCGCATTTATTGGTGATGGCTCGACGGTCTTCATCAATTCCGGGACAACCGTCCTGCAGGTGCTTAAATCCATCACAAGTCAGGATGTCACTGTCGTGACCAACAATGCGCTGGCCTATCAATATGAAGAACAGATGCATGGAACGATCATCTGCACGGGCGGTACATACACGAAGCTGACGCGCTCCTATGTGGGCGAACTGGCAGCCGATTTGGTAAACAAGGTCTACGCAGATATCTGTATTCTTGGCGTCAATGGCATTGATTCCGTCCGCGGTGTCACGACGGCGATCCTGCAGGAGACGATGATTAATCAGAACATGGTTAACCGCTGCCTTGGGCCTGTGATTGTCGTTGCAGACGGCAGCAAGATCGGTAAAACTTTCAGTTTTGCGAGTCTTGATCTGCATCAGGTCAATATTCTCATCACGGATGCCAGCGCGGATCCAAATGAGCTCGAAAAATTCCGGAATGTGGGAATTGATGTCCGAATTGAGTCCCTATAGAAAGCGCATTCTGTTATGACAACAAGCAACTTCAAAAATCGGGAGGAAAATATGAGAATCCTATTTCAAGGCGACTCCATAACGGATTGTCTGCGCAGCAGCTATGACAGCGGCACTTTTGTGGGAAGCGGCTATTCCTGCCTGATCTAGGCGGATCTGTGCCTGAATCGCACGGATGTTGAGGTGCTGAACTGCGGCATCAGCGGAAACCGCGTGACGAATCTGCTTGCCCGCTGGAAAAAGGACTGCATCAATCTGCGTCCGGACGTTATTTCGATCCTGATCGGAGTCAACGACGTCTGGCACGAGCAGTCCCATCAGGATGGCGTGGATGCAGAGCTGTTCGAGGAGACGTATCGGGTGCTGCTGCGATACACAAAAAGGATGCTTCCCGAAACGAAGCTCATTCTGCTCGCTGCGTATCTGACGCATGGAACAGCGACAGATGGTACACAATGGGATAGATTCTATAAGGAGGTCGCGCTTCGCAATGCCATCACGCGCCGCCTTGCAGCCGAATTCGGATCAGAATTTTTAGACCTCCAGAAGATCTTCGATGAAGCGTGTGAAATGTTTCCGCCGGAACACTGGACGCAAGACGGCATTCATCCCACGGCTGCGGGCCATCGGCTCATTGCAAATGCGTGGGAGAAAAAGATGCAGCCGACGCTAATGACTGCCGAAAAATAAGATGGAATTTTAGAATAAACAGAAATATCAAACGTAGAGATGCCCATATGAATTACGCAAATAAAGCACAATCATGACATGGAAACGATACCCCAAAGCCGAAGAAGTCGCATTCTACCTTCGTCTCGGACAGAATATTCATCAACTGCGTAAATCAAGAAAAATATCGCAGGAAGAACTTGCTTGGCGGGCAGATTGCAGCCAGAAGTATATATCGAATATTGAGCTGGGGAAGGCCAGACCAAGCGCAGTCCTTTGTGCCAGAATCGCAGCAGCGCTCCATTGTTCCATAGATGAGCTTTTCGCAGATATACTTTCCAGAGAGCAAACTGAGGCTCTCATTGTTACTGCCTCTGAACGTGCTCTGATGCACGAAGTCTTAAGGGCTGTAGAAGATCGTGAAAAATAACGGCATCCACTGAGTGCCCATTGTCAAATGTAAAAACTGCGCCGCAGTAAACAAAGAATAGGGATTTCCAAGAC
>OGYC01001853.1_pt1 | contig 16256 bp, 15 predicted proteins | sample 1576461 | NCBI WGS metagenome assembly OGYC01 (sample SAMEA3541569, study PRJEB24748) | human gut metagenome | biome: human gut; feature: human-associated habitat; material: faeces | place: China | collected 2012 | reverse complement strand
TTTGTTGTACGCGGATAAGTGTTGGATTCATTGGTTATGCGAATCACCGTCGACAATTGACCATTTATTAAATCTGTCTTTACATCGTCAAATGACCACCATCTGCTATGATCCGAAAAACTTTTATACATATCCGGTGAATTGTTTGATAAACCAGAAGCATCTGAACCTGAAAACCAATTATATTTTTTTATAAATTCTTTTTTCTCCGGCAAAGGCTCTGTTATTGGGAAAGGATTTGTATCCTGCCAAATTTCATCACTAAAATAAGTGTTTTTATCTTCCGGATTTTTACTTGCCCAATTTGTCGCACACCAATCATATGCATATAGCGCATGATCCAATGTTGCCGATGCTATAAGTTCTACTGTCTGCCCTGGTTTTGTTGGTTGCAGAATGCCTCCATAAGTAATGATTTCTTTTCCCTCTTTATTGACAAAATACAAATCAAATACAACCATTGGTAATTCCTTGTTTGTAACATTTGTAACGTTCGCTGTAATATTAATTTGTTTGTTTCGATACAAAACCACCATATCTTCAAATTTGAATCCTCCCATGATTCTGGAACGAATTATGTTGGGCGAGCAATTCATCCATGTATCCTCTGCGATTTTCTCCACCCAGTCTACACGTCTTTGGTAATCATAATATGTTGACGGTAAATCTTTTATTTTATCACTTTTTTCTCCCTTTTCTGATATGTAATTCACAAACCAGCTTTTTGCAAATATGGCAGTATCTTCATCATAAACACTTGTCGTCCAATTCATCGCCATGTTAGTAGAAATCCATGATTCACCGCTTAATAATTCACCTATTTCAGCAATAAAACAATTGTACATGTAATCATTATACCCATTCGATACCCCTATTGAAATTTTTAAATTTTCATAATCCTTTTTTGAATGATTAACAACCTTAACCTTCATCCTGGTCACACCATTTACTCGCTGCAAAGTCATGGGGGTTATTTCTATCTCATCATAAGATTTCATCTGATACATTTCCAAACTGCGATTTACTAATTTCTCTCCATCCCAATCTACCCAATCACAAAGATATTTCCAATCGTTTTCAAAATTGTCATCCGATGCCTTCACAGGCTGTGAGAGCATAAGTGCAGAAATAACTGATAAAATCAGGATTATTGATAGTTGTTTCTTTTTTTTAATACTCATGGCACACCTCTTTACTACGTTATTTGAATCGCTTTGTGATTTTTACTCCTCTTAGATTCATTATTCGCTTTTTATTTGCAATTTTTTTGCACTCATTCTTTATGATATTATATACATTAGTTTTAATTTTTGTCAATTTACCGACTGTATATTTCACCACTAATATTCTCCTGAGTAGCATATTCCATATTAATAAGCATAACACAACACCCGATAAAATTTTTTCCTAATTTTTAACGTAGTTTGTGTCAAGTAATCGTTGGCACTTTTTTCAGGTTCCGTAATTCACGAAGAAAAGTTTGCCTCTCGTGCGTCGCTTTCGCTGACAAACGCGCAAAGGTATCGATATGCAAAACACGCATATCTGATACCTGCGTGTTTGTACGCACTCGCTTCAAATCTTTTCTTCGTGAATTACCGGAATACTGAAAGAACTAGCTGCGAACATTTGGCACAAACCAATATCCTCTTCCCCCTTTATTTTTGCCACTGATAATTGTGCACTAACTTTTGGTAGATTTTTGTTTAACTCGTTCAGAACAACTCTTTTTGGTCGATTTTGCCTAGATAGTTGCATTTTTATCTCATTATCCACCTTTTTTCACATAAATCACACAACAATTGCAACCCTTCCTATTAATTTTGTTCTTTTGGGTTGTTTTCAGTTGCGTCTTCTCAAAATCCATGCAACTCTTTTTGCTTTATATAAAGGGTATGGTTGCATTTTGGCGCTTCATCAACTAATTCAATAGCTCTTTCCATTCGAACACTCGCTAAAACTCTGTACGTTTCTTTATCCATATATCACCCTTCCTTCGCTTTCAATATTTCTAAAATACGCATACCATGATTTTTTCTGATAAAATTCAATTTCCGGAATGCACAGATACTCAACAATTGTATCTGTTTTCATAGCAATATCCGTAACAATGTTCATTAAAGATTCGTCATATTTTTTCGCTTCTATCCTGTCACAATCCGTTAAAATTGCGACATCAATATCTGAATCTTCCGTGAAATCTCCTCTTGCACATGAACCATATATATAAATCTTTTTTACGTGTGCTTTCATACTTAACGGAATTTGTTCCTTTAAAATATCAATAACACTCTCAATATCATCATTCCTCATATTTTGTCACCCCTTTTTCATATTGTCTAGCGCAAAACATAATTCACTCTTAATACAGAATATAATATATTACGGACGCAAAATCAATACCGTTTAATTTCAATTCTAAATAGATTATATCCCACTACAAGAAAACACCCACTCAAAAGTGGGTGCTCCTGTGTTATTTTTATATTGTAACATCCTTTATCTTCTTTGATAATAATCCGGATGCCATTTACTGTCATCAGATTCCACCGTTATCGTAGTTTTATCCGCTGAAAGAGTTACAATAAGAGGCTCCGATGTAGATGATACTTCTCCATTAAAGTCAAGCAGGATACTGTGTTCCTTTTCCGTCCAAGTTCCAGCAGTTATATCCTTACCCCTCTTATACTGTACTGTTCCATCATCATTAATTGTAATTTCTACTTTATGTCCACTAGTACTTGTACCCCCATATGTTCCTACCCATTCATTTGTCTTGCCACATGCTGCCAATACAAAAATCATCACCATTGAGAGCACTGCAATCACTGTTTTGTTTCTCATTTTCTCATTCTCCTTGTAATTATGTACTTTTCCTGATATCTTGTCTTCGACAACTTGTACACATACACTTGTCCGATACTTCATATCTTTCACCAAAACAGGTGCAGAAAAATCTGCACCTGCAAAAAAACTTTTTTATTCTTGCTCTTAACAAAGAACGTGTTCATTAGACACCACGTGCCTGACTTATTTCATTCGCAATTATTTCTGGGCGATTGCTGCCTGTGCTGCTGCCAAACGTGCAATCGGTACACGGAATGGAGAGCAGGATACATAGTCAAGACCAATCTTGTTGCAGAACTCAACAGAAGATGGGTCACCACCGTGCTCACCACAAATACCGCAGTGAAGTTTGCTGTTTACAGGTTTTCCAAGTTTCAGAGCTGTTTCCATCAACTTGCCAACACCTTCCTGGTCAAGTTTAGCAAATGGATCGTTCTCGAAGATTTTAGCATCATAGTATGCATCCAAGAACTTACCAGCATCATCACGGGAGAAACCGAATGTCATCTGAGTCAAATCGTTTGTTCCGAAGCAGAAGAAGTCAGCCTCTTTAGCGATTTCGTCAGCAGTCAATGCTGCACGAGGAATCTCGATCATAGTACCAACCTCATACTCAAGGTTTACACCTGCTGCTGCGATTTCAGCATCTGCTGTCTCAACAACGAAGTTCTTAACATATTTCAACTCTTTTACTTCGCCAACCAATGGAATCATGATTTCAGGTTTAACATTCCAGTCCGGATGCTCTTTCTGAACTTCGATTGCAGCGCGGATAACTGCCTTTGTCTGCATCTTAGCGATTTCCGGATAAGTTACAGCAAGACGACATCCACGATGTCCCATCATTGGGTTGAACTCATGCAGGGAAGAGATGATTGCTTTGATATCCTCAACGGATTTACCCTGTGCATCAGCCAATTTCTTAATATCAGCTTCCTCTGTAGGAACGAACTCATGAAGAGGTGGATCCAAGAAACGGATGGTAACCGGATTTCCTTCCAGAGCTTCATACAATGCTTTGAAGTCTCCCTGCTGATATGGAAGAATCTTATCAAGAGCAGCTTCACGCTCTTCTACTGTATCGGAACAGATCATCTCACGGAAAGCAGCAATTCTGTCTTCCTCGAAGAACATATGCTCTGTACGGCAAAGTCCGATACCTTCTGCACCAAGCTCACGTGCTTTCTTAGCATCTGCCGGTGTATCTGCATTTGTACGAACTTTCATTGTACGGAACTTGTCAGCCCATTCCATAACACGGCCGAACTCACCTGCAATTGTAGCATCAACAGTTTTGATAACACCATCGTAGATGTTACCGGTAGAACCATCAATTGAGATATAATCTCCTTCATGGTACTCTTTGCCAGCCAATGTGAATTTCTTATTTTCCTCATCCATGTTGATATCGCCACAACCGGATACACAACATGTACCCATACCACGTGCAACTACGGCAGCGTGGCTTGTCATACCACCACGAACAGTCAAGATACCCTGAGATGCTTTCATACCAGTGATATCTTCTGGAGAAGTCTCAAGACGTACAAGTACGACTTTCTCGCCTCTCTCATTCCACTCTACAGCATCTTCTGCTGTAAATACGATTTTACCACAAGCAGCTCCCGGAGAAGCACCAAGTGCTTTACCAATTGGAGTAGCAGCTTTCAATTCTGCTGCATCAAACTGTGGGTGAAGAAGTGTATCCAAGTTACGAGGATCGATCATTGCTACTGCTTCTTCTTCTGTCTTATGTCCTTCATCAACGAGGTCACAAGCAATCTTCAAAGCAGCCGGAGCGGTTCTCTTACCGTTACGGCACTGAAGCATGTAAAGTTTTTTGTTCTCTACAGTAAACTCCATATCCTGCATATCATGGTAGTGATTCTCAAGGATATCACATACTTTGATAAATTCAGCATATGCTTCTGGGAATTCCTGCTCCATCTGAGCGATTGGCATTGGTGTACGAACACCGGCAACTACGTCCTCGCCCTGTGCGTTCTTAAGGAACTCACCCATCAATTTATTCTCGCCTGTAGCAGGGTCACGAGTGAAGGCAACACCTGTACCGGACTCATCATTCAAGTTACCGAATACCATAGGCATTACGTTAACTGCTGTTCCCCATGAATAAGGGATATCATTGTCACGACGGTATACGTTTGCACGAGGGTTGTCCCAAGAACGGAATACAGCCTCGATAGCAAGTTTCAACTGCTCAACCGGATCTGATGGGAAATCTTCACCAAGCTGTTTTTTGTACTCAGCTTTGAACTGCTCAGCCAAAGTCTTAAGATCAGCTGCTGTCAAATCTACGTCATACTCAACGCCTTTTTCAGCTTTCATTTTATCAATGAGCTGCTCGAAATATTTCTTACCAACTTCCATAACGACATCGGAGAACATCTGGATGAAACGTCTGTAAGAATCGTATACGAAACGCTCGAATTTAGGATCCGGGTTTCCTTCGATCATTGCAGCTACTACTTCGTCATTCAAACCAAGGTTAAGGATAGTATCCATCATACCAGGCATGGATGCACGAGCACCGGAACGTACGGAAACGAGAAGTGGATTTTTGAGGTCACCGAACTTTTTACCGTTCACTTCCTCCATCCATTTAACACCTTCCATTGTCTGAGCCATAATCTCATCATTGATTTTACGGCCATCTTCATAATACTGCGTACATGCTTCTGTACTGATAGTGAAACCCTGTGGTACCGGAAGACCGATTTCAGTCATCTCCGCAAGGTTAGCACCTTTACCACCAAGCAGATTACGCATGGTCATGTTACCTTCTTTGAAGGTATAAACCCATTTGTTTGCCATGATACTTATTTCCTCCTAAATAATATAATAATGTATTTTGACACAGAAACATTTGCATAGAAATAACGCAACAGTTCTGCGGTCGCTGACTCCATTGTAACATAAAGAACGCCGAGAGAAAAGCACTTTTTTCGTCTTATCCGATTTTTTGGTAATTTAATTGACAAACCATTACAATCACACTATAATTTTTATAACTGCGGTATTATATATAAGAAGATAATTTTTTTATATAAAATGCCCTGCAAATACATTTACAATGAAATAATGGAGGTTCCTATGATACGCATAATTACGGACAGTCTGTGCGATTTAACCATGGACTATGCAAAAGAATTAAACATCGATATCATGCCGCTTACCGTTCGTTTTGGGGAAGACGATTTTAAATGTGGTATTGATCTCACCAACGAAGCTTTCTATGACAAACTTACAAACGACAGTAACAATCCTTCTACCGCCGCTGTCAATCCATTTGAATTCGAGGAAATTTTCAAAAAATACATCGATGCCGGCGATGAAGTCGTGGCAGTCCTCTTTTCCAAATACATGAGTGCAACATTTCAGTCCGCATCCATTGCCGCAGAAAACATCAATTCTGACCGTCTGTATTTGATTGACTGTGAAACGGGAGCCATGGGACAGGGACTTTTAGTTGAAACTGCTGTCACTTTGCGTGACGAGGGAAAATCCGCAAAAGAAATTGCCGACACCATTCAGGCCCTTTTAAAGAAAACCGCAACCTATATCGTCGTAGATTCACTGGAATACTTAAAACGTGGCGGACGAATCAGTAAAAGTGCAGCACTGCTTGGCGGCCTGATGAAAGTACATCCGGTTTTACAGGTTATTGCCGACGGTGCAAAACCAATTGATAAGGTAAAAGGAAAGAAATCCGCAAATGCATGGCTGATAAACAAATTAAAAGACCAGCCGGCAGATGAAAATTATAAACTCGTAATCGGACATTCAAATGCGCCGGAGCGAGCAAAAGCATTTGAAGAACAACTTCGTGAGGCAGGTATTAAAAATGAAATTCTGACCACCTGCATCGGACCGGTCGTAGGAACACATATCGGTCCAAACTGTTTGGGAATTGGATATATCATCAAATAAATAAAATGGATAGAGAACAAAAAAACTATATATAAAGGAGACAACTATGCCTAAAAGAGAAGACATTAACAAAGTATTAATCATCGGTTCCGGTCCGATTATCATCGGACAAGCCTGCGAGTTTGACTACTCCGGAACACAGGCCTGCAAGGCGCTCAGAAAACTTGGTTACGAAATCGTTTTGGTCAATTCCAACCCGGCAACCATTATGACAGACCCGGAAATTGCAGATGTAACTTACATCGAGCCACTGAACGTAAACCGTTTGGAGCAAATCATTGCCAAAGAGCGTCCGGATGCCGTTTTACCAAACCTCGGCGGTCAGTCCGGCTTAAACCTTTGTGCCGAATTGGCAAGTGAGGGAATTCTTGACAAATACGGTGTACAGGTAATCGGTGTGCAGGTCGATGCCATTGAACGTGGAGAAGACCGTATCGAATTCAAGAAATCCATGGATGCCATTGGCGTTGAAATGGCAAGAAGCCAGGTATCTTACAGCGTAGATGAAGCGTTAGCCATTGCGGATGAATTAGGATATCCGGTTGTTTTACGCCCTGCTTACACAATGGGCGGCGCCGGCGGCGGTCTTGTCTATAATAAAGAAGAATTAAAAACTGTTTGTGCCCGTGGACTTCAGGCAAGTTTAGTTGGACAGGTTCTTGTCGAGGAATCCATCCTTGGCTGGGAAGAATTAGAGCTTGAAATTGTACGTGACGCCGATGGCAATATGATTACCGTCTGCTTCATTGAAAACATTGACCCAATGGGAACGCATACCGGTGATTCTTTCTGTTCCGCACCGATGCTTACCATTTCCGAAGAAGTGCAGAAACGTCTTCAGGAACAGGCATACCGCATTGTCGATTCCGTCAAGGTAATCGGCGGCACTAATGTACAGTTTGCTCATGATCCGGTTTCCGATCGAATCGTTGTTATCGAAATCAACCCAAGAACTTCCCGTTCTTCTGCACTGGCATCCAAAGCTACCGGTTTCCCAATCGCTTTAGTTTCCGCTATGCTTGCTGCCGGTCTTACTTTGAAAGACATCGAATGTGGAAAATACGGAACCTTAGATAAATACAAACCGGACGGTGACTATATTGTAATTAAATTTGCGCGCTGGGCTTTTGAAAAATTCAAAGGTGTAGAAGATAAATTAGGAACTCAGATGCGTGCCGTCGGCGAAGTAATGAGCATCGGAAAAACCTATAAAGAGGCTTTCCAGAAAGCAATCCGAAGCTTAGAGACCGGCCGCTATGGTTTAGGTTTTGCCAAAGATTATAATGAAAAATCAAAAGAAGAACTACTTCGTATGTTAGCTACTCCTTCGAGTGACCGCCATTTCATTATGTATGAGGCACTTAGAAAGGGCGCTACCGTAGACGAAATCTTTGATATTACAAAAGTAAAACACTACTTTGTTGAACAGATGAAAGAACTTGTTGAGGAAGAGGAAGCCATCGCAAAATCCAAAGGTTCTCTTCCATCCGATGAGCAGCTTATTTCCGCTAAGAAAAATGGCTTCTCGGATAAATACTTAAGTCAGATTCTTGCGATTCCGGAAGATGACATCCGCAATAAGAGAATCGAACTTGGCATTGAGGAGGCCTGGGAAGGTATTCACGTAAGCGGAACCAAAGACAGTGCTTATTATTATTCAACTTACAACGCCAAAGACAAAAATCCGGTCAGCGAAGAAAAGAATAAAATCATGATTCTCGGTGGTGGTCCAAACCGAATCGGTCAGGGTATCGAATTTGACTACTGCTGTGTTCACGCAGCACTTGCTTTGAAAAAACTCGGCTTTGAGACGATTATCGTAAACTGTAATCCGGAGACGGTTTCCACCGACTACGATACATCCGACAAATTGTACTTTGAGCCTTTAACATTGGAAGATGTTTTAAGCATTTACAAAAAAGAAAAACCACTCGGTGTAATTGCTCAGTTTGGTGGACAGACACCGCTTAATTTGGCAGCCGAACTGGAGAAAAACGGAGTTAAAATTCTTGGCACGTCTCCATCCGTTATCGACTTGGCGGAAGACCGCGATTTGTTCCGTGCCATGATGGACAAATTAGGAATTCCAATGCCGGAAGCAGGCATGGCAACAACCGTTGATGAAGCACTGGAAATTGCGAAAAAAATTGGTTATCCGGTTATGGTTCGTCCTTCTTATGTACTTGGCGGACGCGGCATGGAAGTCGTATATGATGATGAAAGTCTTACCGACTACATGAAAGCAGCCGTAGGTGTTACACCGGACCGTCCGATTTTGATTGACCGTTTCTTAAATCACGCATTGGAATGTGAAGCAGATGCCATCAGCGATGGAACACACGCTTTCGTTCCTGCTGTTATGGAACATATTGAGCTTGCCGGTGTACACTCCGGAGACTCTGCCTGCATTATTCCATCGGTTCATATTTCCGAGGAAAATGTTGCGACAATCAAAGAATATACGAAAAAGATTGCGGAAGAGATGCATGTTAAAGGTCTCATGAATATGCAGTATGCCATTGAAAATGGAACGGTTTACGTTCTGGAAGCAAATCCAAGAGCTTCCCGTACCGTACCGCTTGTTTCCAAAGTATGTAACATCCGCATGGTGCCTTTAGCTACCGACATTATTACTTCGGAACTTACAGGCCGCCCATCACCGGTATCCTCTTTGAAGGAACAGAATATTCCATATTTCGGTGTCAAAGAAGCCGTATTTCCATTCAACATGTTCCCAGAGGTTGACCCTCTGCTCGGACCGGAAATGCGCTCTACCGGCGAGGTACTTGGTCTTTCCACCTACTATGGCGAGGCGTTCTACAAAGCACAGGAAGCAACACAGACAAAACTTCCTTTGAAAGGAACTGTATTAATTTCCGTAAACCGCAAGGACAAACCGGAAGTAGTTGAAGTTGCTAAATTATTCGCTGAGGCAGGCTTTAAGATTCTGGCAACCGGTAAGACACACGAAATCATTACCGATGCCGGCGTTGAGGCAGAGAAAGTATTGAAATTGTATGAAGGTCGTCCAAATGTACTGGATTTAATTACAAACGGCGATATCGATTTAATTATCAACTCACCGGTTGGCAAAGACAGCGTACACGATGACAGTTACTTGCGCAAAGCAGCAATTAAAGCAAAAATCCCTTATATGACAACTATCGCTGCTGCCAAAGCAAGTATTAAAGGAATCTTGTATGTTCAGAAACATGGCAATGGTGAGGTAAAATCCTTGCAGCAGATTCACAGTGAAATTTCTGATAAATAATTTATCTACAACAAAAAAAGCTGCATCTTGTAAACACAAGACGCAGTTTTTTTATATACCATATTTTTATTTAGTTGGAACGTTTTTCACATGTTTAATCCATTTTCCCTTTTTGCTTCGATATGTCATCGTCACACAGTAAGTCTTCTTTTTCTTCGCCTTTTTCCGTATACATACTTTCCGGGATATTTTGTACGAATATGTCATATGCGCCTTTTTCGCTCCACGAATTGCCTTTGCTCCTTTTACCGTGCAAACACTTGTCTTCATGCTTTTGTCAGCAGTTAATTTTGTTTTCTTTCCCTTAATGTAAATCTTTTTCACAAAGAAAGGATTTTTTTCATCCCCCTGCATGATTCCCAGACGAACCTTTTTCACTTTAGCATCAACGTAAAGTTTTTTTATGGAAAATTTCTTACTGCTGCCCTTACAAAAATCATTTGTCCAAAACGAATAATAGCCAATTCCTTTGTCCTCTCCCTGAGCCAAATGCCACTCTTCAATCGGCTTCGAAAAAAGACGGCTTTCATAAGACAACAAATAAAATCCTTTAGAGTAGACTTTCTTTAATGAAGTACAATCCGCAAACGCTTCATTATACATAGCAACGCCATCATTTAAATGTAATTCTGTCAAACTGCTGCAGCCAAAAAATGCATACTCTCTAACAAACAAAACATCTTTCGGCAAATAAAGTTTTTTCAAATTTTTACACTGATAAAACGCCATTACTCCGATGTTTGTTACTGTTTTTGGTATTGTTATTTTTGTCACTTTATCTGCATTTGTCAATACCGTAAAAGACTGACGATTCACACTTAAATTTACCTCATTCGTCAAAATTTTTCCGGAATAACCAAGGCTGACCACTTTGTACCCATCAATGGTTTGCGGAATCATAATTTCCGTATCATCTGACGCAATCTTTCTCAATTCAATTTCCTTTTTTGCCGCATCAATCACACGATAAGAATATTTACCGCTTTTTACAAAAGCACCGGTATCACGCCAATCCTCCACCGTATCTTCCCTTACAACCGGTTTTTCAGTTGCAGCCGGCGTGTCTGCTTTGCTTACTTTTGCCGTCAGTGGCGATGCCACAGCAAGTAACATAAACACCAAAACGCCCATCACAATTTTTGTTCTTTGCATAATCAAACCTCCTTATTATAAACAATCTCTGCTGCCATACTTCCTATCACCCCTCCTAAAAGATTTAATAAAAAATCATCCACATCGACACTTCGATAACAATAACCTAAGGCAGAGTTAAATACGCCCTGCAAAATTTCAATTGATAAGCTGGTAAGAAAACATATGATAAAAACCGTTTTCTTTTTATGTTTCTGTTTCCAGCTTAAAATCGCAGTAAAAAAACCATACGGAACAAACAACAATATATTTCCTATACATTGAAATAAAAATACACTTTGATATCCTGAGAAAAAATCTTTTATATACCCAAAGATACTACGAAAAGGTACAAAATTATTTGTTTGCCCTAATTCATATTCAATATTCAATGCAATTTCCTCTTGTTGTATTGGAAACGGAAAATACACCACAACAAATATCCCTGCCAGAGTAAACAAAGCCATCACATATGATATGAATAAATAAATTCCACTCTTCGTCCTTATATCCCATTCATGCATACAAAACAAAAGCACACCGGCAAATATAACAAACTGTACAAACAAAATGGTTGGTAACAAATATGTAATCATGTACATCTCTCCCTCTCATACTTTATATTATTATAATTATGATAACACATTCTAACGATAACAGATTCTAAAATTCGTGAACGGACAAAAATTAGGAGTGAACGGACATTTTTACACCAGCGGAATCACCACATCAGCAACAAACCACTTCTCTTTTGTATGTATCTCAAAATCTCCGTCAACACTCTCGACCATGTGACGAATACTTTTAATTCCATAACCATGAAGCTCTTTATCTTTTTTCGACGTTTTAATTCCCATTACAGAATTAAATTTCTCTTTGCCGTCATAGGTATTGGAAATTCGGATAATGAGCATTTTCTTTGCATATTTTATTGTAATCTTAATCTTTTTATCTTGCACTTTTTCGCACGCTTCCATTGCATTGTCAAGAAGATTTGTCAGGATTCCCGTAAGCACATAGGCAGAAACATTCAAATCTTTTGGAACTTTGACATCCATTTTAGTTTCAATCCCAAGGCGGTCTGCCTCCTGCAATTTATAGCTGAGAATACTGTCAATGACAAAATTGTCCGTTCGCTCAAACTTCGTCTGGAAAAGTTCCCCTTCCTGCATTTCATTTAAGTACGCTGTCAGTTTTTCTTTTTCGCCCTGACTGTTCATAAATGCAAGCATGGAAATATGTTTCTGAAAATCATGCCGCTGAATTCTAAGTTCTTCATCCATCTGATGCATCAGTTTAAGCTGACGGTTCTGATACACATTTAGCTGCTCCAGTTTTTCCTTTTCAAAACGCACGCGCATATTTTCAATCTGAACGTCACACAGATAAAATACCAAAACATTCATGACAAACAAAATAACCGTACAGCCAAGCATATTCAACCAGTAAAAATTCTGCTGGCAAATCATCAAATCAAGGTAAAGTGAAAACACCGGGAGCACAATCGTTACCGCCCAGTAAAGAATCGGAATCTCTCTTCCTTTCTGCAGATTGCGAAAGTTTCGTATCATAAGCACGACAAGATACTGCACGACCGGCAATGCCACCATGCCCCAGACGTTGTAATATTCTCTCGACTGGAATACATTTAAATCCAAAAATCCGGTTGCAAGTCCCACGATACATTCTGCTAAAGTCATGCTGACAAAAGCAAAGACTGAATACAAAAGGCCTTGTTTCCAGCCGCTCTCATACCCCAAAAAGGCAATCAATACAAGCATAACATAAGAACTAAGTCCCGTAAGAATTGGAATATCTATAAAAACATTTAACAGCATGGTTATCGCAAAAAAGAGCACAAAGGCTAAAAATTCAATGCCTGCCCCACGCTTGCTTTTCCCAAAAAAGCATCGGTACAACAGCCATAATTCGTAAGATTGAAATATATTGGCAATAATATAAAAAGTAGCAAAAAGCATCTCAGTCCTCCATCAGTTCATGATTAATAAATTCATCTTTAAATTGTTTTCTACGGCTTTTTCCTATTATAATCTCTTTGCCATCTGACATCTTCACCTTTGACATAGAATATTCCGAAACATAATTCAGGTTAATCAGATAACTCTTATGACAGCGGCTGAATCCATGTTTTTCGTAAATGTCACAAAGCTGCTGCAGCGAATTCCCCGCAAAAGCCACTCTCCCGTCCTTACAATGAACTTCAACACCTTTTCCCGCTCCTACAAAATACACAACATCCTTCAAACATACACTTTTATAAACGCCATCTTCACGGTACCGAAAAGCAAGCGTTCCCGTATTAACACGCTCACGCACGAGGTCAATATCTTTTACAACATCCTTGTGTTTTAACGGTTTTAAATGAAAATTCAATGGATGCACATCAAATAAATCCATACAATAATTTGATTTTCCGGAGATAAAAACCAAATAAATCAAATCCATTTTCCATGCACTGCGAATCATCTGCCCCAGTTCAATTCCATTCTTCTGTGGCAGTTCAATATCAAGAAACAGCATGTCATACCACTGACCGGACTGTAACTGCTGCTGCAATGTCTCCGCACTATGATACACGTCAACATAGAGACGCGTTGCATTTTCATAGTTATATTGTTCAATCCACCCCTCAAGCTGAGAGCATACGCCTTTATCATCATCACAAATTGCAATATTCACTGCGTATCACCTGCCTGCGTATTTATTTCCATTCTTTCGGAAGTATCGCATTTCCTCCAAATCCTTTATGTTTCCAATTGTCCTTCGACTTATCAAACGATGTCACCTGCAAAATCTGCCATGGGTTTGATTTTTTCAAAGAACGATACACTTTTTTCAAAGGTACCCACTGTCTGTTATGCGTCAAATCTCCGGAATCCCCGAGAAAAATTTTATCGCTTTTCTCATCATATAAAAACAATGTCACATAATGCCCCGGTGTATCTTTCCAGTAACAATCGCTGTCATTACTGCTCACCACAACAATACATGCCAGTGATTCTTTCACTAACTTTTGAAACGCTTCGTATTTGCCGGGCTTACGAAAAACATCTGACGTAAAACCAAGTTCTTTTAACGTAGCCTTCATATAGCCCCAGCCGATAGCACCACCACCGCCATAGCCACTCACTTTTTTTGCATACCGGTACATATCAACCGGCGAACTTTCATACGAAGAAAATGTCGTATAAATATTTGCCATGCAGCACAAACCGCATCCAAAAGCACCAAAGGAGCCACCATCGTAAAACTCTTTGCCCCATTTACCGGACCACTCTCTACGCCCCTCATAAGCCTTTGGTCCCTGAAAGAAAGTTGCTACTTTTTTGGTCGGATCAGGCGTCGGTGTCGGTTTTTGTGTCGGAGACAACGACGGCAAAGCGGTCACCTTCGGCGTAACCGCTGTCTGTTTTAATGTTTCCTTTGTCTGCTTTGACCCGGCCGGGAAAAACTGATTTAATAAAGCAGCGGCTGCCAGCATCCCGATGCTTAACAAGATGATGACAGCCAGTTGCTTTTTAGTAACTTCGCGTTTCTGCATAAAGTCTCCTAAAATGTAAATTTATCCGCAAAATACTCTTTCAAATCTACAATTTTAACTCTTTCCTGTTCCATAGTATCACGGTCACGTACCGTAACCATACCATCTTCTTCTGAATCAAAATCATAAGTAACACAATATGGTGTACCGATTTCATCCTGACGGCGGTAGCGTTTACCGATATTACCACGGTCGTCATATTCACAGTTGTAAGTCTTGCTGAGCTCTTCAAATACTTTTTCAGCATTCTCATTCAATTTCTTTGACAATGGCAGCACACCAATTTTAACCGGTGCCAATGCCGGATGGAAATGAAGAACCGTACGAACATCCGGTTTTTCTTCCGTTCCAATATTTTCTTCATCATAAGCACTGCAAAGGAAGGCAAGTGTTACACGGTCTGCTCCCAGTGAAGGCTCAATTACATAAGGAATGTATTTCTCACGTTTTTCATCATCAAAATATTCCATCGGCTCGCCGGAAGTATTCTGATGCTGTGTCAAATCGTAATCTGTACGGTCTGCGATTCCCCAAAGTTCACCCCAGCCAAATGGGAACAAGAACTCAAGGTCTGTCGTTCCCTTACTGTAGAAGCAAAGTTCTTCCGGTGAATGGTCACGCGCACGCATCTCATCTTCTTTGATGCCAAGGCTCTGCAGCCAATCGATACAGAACTGACGCCAGTAGTTAAACCACTCCAAATCCGTTCCCGGCTCACAGAAAAATTCAAGTTCCATCTGTTCAAACTCACGGGTACGGAATGTAAAGTTACCCGGCGTAATCTCATTACGGAATGACTTACCAATCTGTCCAATACCAAACGGAATTTTTTTGCGTGATGTACGCTGTACATTTTTAAAGTTTACAAAAATACCCTGTGCCGTCTCCGGACGAAGATATACGGTATTTTTTGCATCTTCGGTTACACCCTGGAATGTTTTAAACATCAGGTTAAACTGACGAATTTCCGTAAAATTATGTTTTCCACAACTTGGGCATGCAATTTTGTGTTCTTCGATAAACTGTTCCATCTGCTCATTGGACCAGCCATCTACAGAACCATCTAATTCAATGTCATTATCTCCTGCAAACTCTTCAATCAACTGGTCTGCACGGAAACGCTCATGACACTCTTTACAATCCATCAGAGGGTCGGAAAAGCCGCCAAGGTGTCCGGATGCTACCCATGTCTGCGGATTCATAAGAATCGCACAGTCCACACCAACATTGTATTTATTCTCCTGAATAAACTTCTGCCACCATGCTTTTTTTACATTATTTTTTAATTCTACACCGAGATTTCCATAATCCCATGTATTCGCTAAACCACCGTAAATCTCAGAACCCGGATAGATAAATCCACGGCTCTTAGCCAGTGCAACGATTTTGTCCATTGTCTTTTCCATCGTCTTCCTCCATTGCTTTCATTTTCTCTCAATATTGTACTATTTTAGGAAGGGTTTTGCAAGTAAAATAATTTGCGGGGGATATTCT
>OGYC01001839.1_pt1 | contig 16400 bp, 10 predicted proteins | sample 1576461 | NCBI WGS metagenome assembly OGYC01 (sample SAMEA3541569, study PRJEB24748) | human gut metagenome | biome: human gut; feature: human-associated habitat; material: faeces | place: China | collected 2012 | reverse complement strand
GGTAATCGACAACGGGTAGCTTTCGAGGCTGTCGGGAGTGACGGGCATCCGTTGGAAGTGACGGGCACGGTTTACCAGGATTCGGTGGCATTGTTTGATATCGCTTCCGAGCATGATGGAATGGGAAGTTTTTATTTAGATGTAAATCGGTTGCGAAAATTTCAAGTGCGCGTGACGGCAGAGGATGGGATGGAGAAGTGGGTGGAGTTGCCCGCTTCGAGTTTGGAGGATTGGGGGGTATTTGTGGAGCGAAAGGGAACAGGGGTGGAATATTTTGTGACTTGTGGGGAGGATGCGGGGAAACCGGAGGGGGTGTATGTGATGGTTGTGAGCGGGGGTAAAGTTTTTGATATTCGGGCGGTGGCACGCAGAACCCGGGGGTGGATAGACACGAGATTGTTGCCGGAGGGGATTTCGCAAGTAGTGCTGTTGGATGAAGCGGGAAGAGTGTATAGCCAGAGGCAATTTTTTGTAAAGCGTGAGATGGAGAACCGGTTGGCGTGTCGGTTGGATAAGCGAGAGCATTCAACCCGGGAGTTGGTGGAATTGGAAGTGGAATTGCCTGAACAAAACGGGGGTACATTTTCATTGGCGGTAACGGATGACGGGAAAGTGCCAGTGGACGAGAACGAGGAGAATATTTTATCGAGTTTGCTGTTGACATCGAACGTGAAGGGGTATATCAAGAATCCCGGGTATTATTTCAGTACGGAGTCGGAAGAAGTGGAACGGCATTTGGATTTGGTGATGCTGACGCATGGATGGACCCGTTTTAGCCCGAGAAAAATAGCGAAAGGGGAGTTCCCGAACTTGAAGTATGAGATCGAGATGGGGCAGGTGATTTCCGGTAGGGTAAAGAATTTCTGGGGGAAAGAGTCGGCGGAGACGGAAATATCGTTGTTCTCGAACAAGGGGCATTGTGTTCGGGTGGAAACGGATATGGCGGGACGTTTTAGAATAGACAATATATTGTTTTCCGACACGACTCGTTTTGTCATGCAAGTGTTGAGTGCCAAAGGGCGGCATGGCGTGGAGGCGGAACTGGATCGGGATAGCCTGATTGTTCCGAGTTATGATTTGTTATGCCCGAGAGAAGAAAAGAAACCGGAAACGGATAGTTCACGGGAAGAATTTGCCCAAGGGTATTATTACGTGGACGGGCAAAAGATTCATGTATTAGATGAGGTGGAGGTGAAGCGGCGGCGTGCAAAACATTATTATTCGATTTATAGTTCCCATGCGACTGTTTATCGGGATTCTTCCCGATTGGCGGATATGGCAAAACAGTGTGACAATTTTTTCCAGTTGTTAGGAGATATTCCGGGAGTTACGGTGGAGAAAGGAGGACCTGGAGATTGTGTCATGAGATTTGGTAAAAGAATGACTGTGTTCGTGAATGATATTGAGATGAATACGAGTATGATGAATATGCTGTATTTTATGCCATTGGATATGTTAAAGAATATATCTGTGCTTGATATCTACAGTGCGGAATTGTTTTTTCGAGATAGGAAGATAAGTGAAGGTGGTCTTTTGCTGATTTATGCCGACCCTAAATATTACTCTACAATTATGAACATGAGGCGAGAACGGGTGAATATGTCTTCCTTTACTTTGTTGGGGTACCAGGAACCGGCAGAGTTTTACGTGCCCCGGTATGATGTGGATTCCGTACGACAGGATACGACTCTGGACCGACGACCGACGATTTATTGGAATCCGGCGGTGAAAGTGGCACCGGGGAGGCGAACGAAAGTGTCGTTCTACACGACGGATGAAACCGGAACTTACACGGTGATTTTGGAAGGAGTTACTCGGGACGGGGTGGTGAGCCGATGGAGAGAAAAATTGGAAATAAAATGATGTATATAAATGTAATAGTTATGAGATTAAGAAATTTGTTTTTTATTGTTTTAATGTTTTTTGCTGTTTTTCAAGTTATGGGGAGCGAGAAACAAGTGGATACGACAGAATTGAAAAAAGGGGATAAATGTCCGGAGTTCGTGTTTAAGGATGCTCGAGGGAAAGAGCATACGTTGTCGGAGTTGAAGGGGAAGTATGTTTTTATAGACGTGTGGGCGTCGTGGTGTTACCCGTGTCGGAAGGAGTATCCCTATTTGCAGGAGTTGGAGAAAAAGATGGAGGGGAAGAATATTGTCTTTATCGGAATCTCTTGTGATCATATAGAATGGCGTTGGACGGGGGCTTTGAAAATGGGAAAGATGGGAGGTGTACAGTGGTGGATTGCCGGTAATGAGTCGTTTTTAAAGGCGTTCAGGGCAGACCGGATTCCCCGCTTTATATTGTTGGCTCCCAAGGGACGGGAGTTGGAGTTGAATATGACACGTCCTTCGGATTCGGAAACGGAAAAGTATTTGTTGAAATTAAAAAAGATATAACGCGTGCTTTTTTGACACCTTCTCCCTTACTTGTTTTTTTTGAATTAATTCACGTTATTTGCGCTTGTTATGATCACAGAAGAGAATATAGAGTACTTTGTGACCCAAGCGCGCCGGTATGGAGAGGCAGGGTTGATGCTTTGCAGTAGCGGGAATTTGTCATGGAGAGTCGGGGAGAAGGCTCTCGTTTCGGGGACGGGTTCATGGTTGCCTGTTTTGACGGGGGAGCGGGTGGCAGTATGTGATGTGGTGAGCGGGCTGTCGGAGAACGGGGTAAGACCTTCCATGGAGAGTGTTTTTCATTTGGGGGTTATGCGGGAGCGGGCGGACGTGAACGTGGTGTTGCATTTCCAATCGGAGTACGCGACTGTTGTAGCGTGCATGAAGGAGAAACCGGAAAGTTTTAACGTGACATTGGAGGTGCCTTATCACGTGGGGGAGATTGCTGTTATTCCTTATTATTGTCCCGGCTCACCGGAATTGGCGCAAGCGGTGATTGACGGTATGCGGGAACACGATGCGGTGCTGATGAGTAATCACGGGCAGGTGGTATGCGGGAAGGATTTTGACGATGTGCTTCAACGGGCGTTATTTTTCGAGATGGCGTGCCGGATTATCGTGCAGAGTGGGGGTGAATACGATGTGCTTGGAGAAAAGGATGTGGAGAATTTGAAAAGATTACGTTTTAATTCTCGATAATTATTTGCATCTTTGTTTTCAAATATCAAGAATATGAGCAACCTGCAGATGTACACAGAAGCCGTGAAAGTCATCAAGGAAGCGATATTACGGAGTCAATATCGTGCGGCGGCTTCTGTAAATAAAGAGCAGTTGTCATTGTATTATGGAATTGGCTGCTATGTGTCGAAGAATTCCCGTGAAGGTTTTTGGGGTAAAGGAGCAATAGAAACTATCAGCCAACAGTTGCAGAAAGAATTGCCTGGGCTTCGTGGTTTCTCTGTTGCTAATATTAAATTTATGCGTCAGTTTTATGAAACATGGTGTGATGATTTAAAGTCGCTAACCGTGGTTAGCGGAATAGGTGAAGACAAATCGCTAACTGCAGTTAGCGAAATTGATATCCAACTGTTAATACCCAGTGAAAGCATAGAAAAAGAGAATTTTGAACTTACATCGTTTTTAGTATTAGGCTTTACACACCATATGATTATTGTCCGTAAAACGGCATCACTTGCAGAACGCCTGTTCTACATTCGACAATCTGTTATAAACAAATGGAGCAAAGAAGTTTTATCAGCAAGAATTGAAGATGATTTATTTCATCATCAAGGAGAGATAGCCCATAATTTCATTCAAACGATACCTGATGTCCGACAATCATTGAAAGCCATAGATATGTTCAAGGATGAATATCTTTTAGACTTTATCAATGTCGAAGAACTTGCCGAACGGGATAAAGAAGATATAGATGAACGGGTAGTAGAGCAAGAAATCATACATAACATAAAGAAGTTTATTCTTACTTTCGGACGTGATTTTGCATTTGTTGGTAATCAATATAAGTTAGAAGTGTTCGGAATAGAGCATTTCCCCGATTTAATATTCTTCAATCGTGAGTTGAATGCATTGGTTGTAATTGAATTGAAAAAAGGTGCATTCAAATCCACCTATTTAGGACAATTGTGCACTTACTTACGTCTTATGGATGATCAAATGCGTAAACCTCATGAAAATCCGTCTATCGGATTGGTGTTATGTAAGAGTGCAGATAAGAAGTACGTGGAATATGTAATTCAAGACTACGATAAACCTTTGGGTGTTGCTATCTATAAGACCTCGGACGATATGCCCGAGAAATTAAAACGGGCTTTGCCCGATATTGAAGAATTGAAAAAATTGTTATAAGTGAAGTATTGAGGTGATAGAATTTTAGTTTGAATTGGTTATGTAGCATGGATCATTTTATTGAAAATGTGAACAAGAAGCGAGAGGGAGCGTGGAGAGAGTTGTACAGGAGATTTTATCCTGCACTCTGTAACTATGCCTTGAAAATCGTGAAAGATACGGATGTTGCGGAGGATGTTGTTCAGGATTGTTTCATTAAAATATGGGATTCATCTATCCGGTTTGAAGATGGTCCTTCATTAACAGCTTATTTGTATCGGGCGGTATATACCCGTTCATTAAATCTGGTACGGGATCAAGGGTACGCTCAAGGACTTTACGAGAAATGGGGAGAGAAAGTGCTGGAGGAGCAGGAAGAGTTTGATCCAGTGATCGAGATTGCGGTGGAGGAAGATGTCGTGAACAGGTTCTACGCGATAGTGGACGAGTTGTCCGGGCAGCAGAAGGATGTGCTGTTGATGAGTATGAATGGCGATAAAGTGAAAGAGATTGCCGAAAAATTGCAGATAAGCGAAAATTCCGTTAAGACGCAGAAAAAGAGGGCGTATGCTTATGTTCGTGAACGTTTGGGTGAGGGGTGGTTCATTTTTTTGATTTTTTTTGTCACCCGTTTTTTAAAGTCATGTGTTCTTTAAATGAGAAGAAACATGAAATGATACGAGATTGGAAAAATATAGCGAATAGATCCAAGCGGGTTACGGATTATCTAAAAGGACTTTTTTTAGAAGAGGAAAGTTCTGACAGAGAATTTGTCGGTGATTCGATGGAGGAACGGATCGCCGGGAGGCTTTCCCGACCGGATTATCTAAAACAAAAGTATGAGGAACAGCGACGTTTTGATGCTGACGCGGCTTTCGGGAAATTGAGAAGGCGTAATCGTTGCCGGGTGATGATTCGGGTAAGTTCGGTAGCGGCTTCGGTAGCTGTTCTTTTAGGGGTGGTTTGGATGTTCCAAGTGGAACCGGAGCAACGGGGGAATGTGCCTTCAGTGAAAAAGGTGATTACTCCCGGGGAACGGAAAGCGGTGCTCGTGTTGAATGACGGGCGGACGCTTGACCTGAAAGAGGCTCGTTCCTCGAGGATAGAAACCACGGAAGGAGTTATCCATATTGATTCCGCGGGAGTGATACGCGGAGAGGAGGCAAGTGAAGTTGTCATGACGGAAAAGAGTTATAATAAATTGATTATTCCCCGTGGAGGAGAGTATCATCTGGTTTTGTCGGACGGTACGAACGTGTGGTTAAATTCCGAGACGGAGTTACATTTCCCGCTTCAGTTCAAGGGGGATTCCCGGCAGGTTTATTTGAAGGGGGAGGCTTATTTTGACGTGAAAAGTAATCCGGATAAACCTTTTATCGTGAACACGGCTGCCGGTGACGTGAAAGTATTGGGTACGGGATTCGACGTGGCTGTCTACGACTCGACCACGATGATCGCGACTTTGGAACGAGGGGCAATCAGTTACGTGCATGAGTCGCAACCGGAAATCGTGTTGCGTCCCGGGGAACAATTAACTTACAAGATAGGGAATGAATTACCTCGGGTCTGTAAGGTGAATACAAGATTGTACACGGCATGGAAAGATCATCTTTTCTGTTTCGAGGAACAGCGTTTATCGGAGATTATGGTCGTTTTAGCGCGTTGGTACGATTTGAAAGTGCAGTTTGATTCGGAGGATTTGAAAAACGTGGAGTTATCCGGAACGCTGGATAAATATTCGGATGTAAGACCGTTATTGAATTTATTCGAGTTAGGAACAAACGTGAAATTTGAAATAGAAGATAATGTTGTGATAGTGAGAAAAGCAAAATAAAAAAAGGGCTCGAAACAGAGCGACCAAACCATGTATCGAATCCCTTTTTGTTCTAAGTGTTAAACTTATAAAATCAAACAAAGTTATGAAAAAAAATCCACCCGAAGTGTGGGTACGACCACATTGTGTCAAAAAAATTTTTCAAGTGATGAAACTGACGTTATTTTTTGTGATGTTTTTCTTTATTTCAGCCAGTGCATTTACCCAAAAGGTGAATATCTCGGTAAAGTCCGATATGAATTTGAACGAGGTGCTGAAGCAAATAAAGAATCAGTCGGGAATCCGTATTCTGTATGATGCGGGTAAGACGAAACAAGTGCAGTGCCGTGAGATGAAAATCACGGAAATGGATGTAGTCGAAGCGTTGCGACAAGTGCTGAAAGATACTCGTTTCGAGTTTTTCGAAGAGGGAGGAGTGTATATTGTTCGGGAACTTGCCGTGCAACAGGCAAAGGTTATTCGTATTGTCGGAAAAGTGACGGACGCGAAGAAGCAACCTCTACCCGGTGTTACCGTTCAATTGAAGGGATTCCCGATAGGAACGGCAACGAATAGCACGGGAGATTATCAACTTTCGATACCGAATGCCCCGGAGAAGTTTTCTCTCGTGTTTTCTTTTATCGGTATGGAAGCGCAAGAGATTGTCTATGCCGGGAAGGATACGATCAACGTGGTGATGAAGGAGGATGTGGCGACATTGGATGATGTTGTCGTGACGGGATATATGACAGTAAATAGAGGTAGTTACGTGGGAGCCGTGACCACGGTAAAAGTGGACGATATCAAAATTGCGGGTATGACTTCTATTGATCAAATGTTGCAAGGTGTGGTTCCCGGTATGACAGTTCGGATGAGTACCGGGCAGGTCGGTGCTTCTCCGAAAATTAGGGTAAGAGGAACTTCCACGTTGTTAGGAAATAAGGAACCTGTCTGGGTGGTCGACGGCGTGATTCAGCGTGAGCCGATTCCAATGCAGGATGAGTTGTCCGGGGATATCGAGGATTTACGTTTGATTGTATCGAATGCTATCTCTTGGTTGAATCCGAATGATATTGAGACTTTGACAGTGTTAAAAGACGCTTCCGCCACGGCAATTTACGGCTCGCAAGCAGCAAACGGCGTGATCGTGATAACCACGAAAAAAGCAGAAACGGGAAGACTTTCCGTGTCTTACAGTGGGAGTGTGACTGTAGGTCAACGTCCTAAATACGGGATGTACGACCGGATGACTTCACAAGAAAGAATGCAATTATCCCAAGAAATCTACGAGGAACGGGTATCGTTCCCTAATTCGATATTGCCTATCGGGTACGAGGGACTTGTAGAGAAATTGAACAATAAGGAAATCACGGAGAGTGAAATGAAAGAGGAGTTCCGGAAAATGGAGCGGATGAATACGGATTGGTTTAGTATTTTATTCCGTAATTCTGTCAGTCACCAGCATTCGCTTAGCGTGACCGGAGGGTCGGAGAAAATTTCAAACCGGACTTCAATCAATATCTCCGAAACGCTCGGAGAGGCTATCGGGAATGAAATGTCGAATTTTTCCGTGAGTTCAAATACAACGATGAAGTTCCTGCCTACTTTACAAGCCAGTTTTTTGGTTAACGGGAGTTTGCGGAACACGGAGGGATTTGCTTATAATGTTAGTCCGTTTGATTATGCTTATAATACATCTCGGGTGATTCCTGCCTATAATGAGGACGGAACGTTGTTTTATCATGAAAAGGTAGGTGCCTCGAGTAATTCTATACCTTTGAAAAATCGGTATAATTATAATATTCTTAATGAACGGAATAATACGGGGAATGAAAACACGACGAAAAAGCTTTCTACTTCTTTGGATTTGAATTGGACGATCCTTCCGGGATTACAGTATCAAGGCGTGTTCTCCTATGGGCTGTCTTCTTCCAATATTAAATCGTGGGCTACGGAACAATCATTCTATATCACGAGTATGAGGGGATATGAGTTTGGTTCCGTGTTGGCGAATCAGGCGGAAGAGAAAGGTTCTCGTTTGCCTTGGGGGGGATTGTTGTACACGGAGGAATCATCTGTAAGGGATTATACTTTCCGGAATAGTTTGGTGTATGACAAGACGTTTAAGGATGTTCATCGTATGACTCTGCAAGCTGGAATCGAGATCGCATCGGCAAAAACGACAGGAACGAGAAACAAGAATTACGGTTACTTGAAATACCGGGGAGAGTCGTTTGCAAGTGTTCCGCTGATGTATACTCCTGTTGGGGCGTCGGCTAAAAATAATGAGCTTTATGAAGAGATGCGAACGAACCGGAAAGTGGTAAATCGTAAATCAAATTCTTTGAGTGAATATTTCACGGGTATATACTCGTATGATAATCGTTATGTGGTGAATTTTAACGCTCGTTTGGATGCTTCCAACCGATTCGGACAGGATCCGGATAAGAAATTCAGACCTACTTGGTCAGTCGGGGCTAAATGGAGAGTTGCTAATGAGCCTTTCACCCGGGGATGGAATTGGATTGATGGGTTGGATATATCGGCTTCATATGGTTATCAAGGGAATGCCGTGGAAAATGTTTCTCCTTATCTGATAGCGTCAGATGGTGGTTTCCATGAACAATATAAACAATATACGTTGAATATTAAAGGCTTGCCTTACGATAATGGGAGAAGACGAAGAGTTGGAATTTCAGCGTGGATTTAGCTTTCTTGAATGGACGGTTGAACGTGTTGGCAAATGTTTTCGGTAAGAATAGCGACGTGCTTTCTTCCCGGGATGTACCGGCGGAGAATGGTATGTTGAATTCCGTGATTTTCGGTTCTAAAATGGAAAATAAGGGGTACGAATTAACAGTCAATGTCGTGCCTGTCCGGACAAAGGATTTCTTGTGGCAATTTTCCGTGAATACGGGTGTTACGAAAAATAAACAGACGAATAACGAGCGGGTGAATACCGTGGACGATTTCCTGAACGGAACTTGTATTGTCAACGGTGAGGCTTACTCGGCATTTTATTCATTTGAATTTGACGGGCTTGACCCGGAGAATGGAACACCGTTGTTTAAAAATCTGGATATAGATGACACGGAAGATTTCACGAAATTTTTGGTGTTGAGCGGTAAGGATGAACCGGACTTCAGTGGTGGTCTTTCCACTTCGTTCAGGTATAAGAATTTTCGTTTCCAAGCTAATTTCTCCATGCAGTTCGGGGGACAGGGGCGTATTCCGGACTTCTATAATACTTCCAGCCAGAAGGGACTTCCTTCTCCGGAACAAAATGCTTCCCGAAAATTGTTGAACCGTTGGAGAAATCCCGGGGATGAAACAATATATCCTTCTTTACCCGGGCGAGGCAGTACCACGGAACTGCGTTTGCCGACAAGCGGAGGAACATATAAGTCTCCTTATCAAATGTATAATATGGCGAATATTCGGGTAGCCGATACGGACTTGATCCGGTGTACTCAATTGTCGTTGTCTTATCAGTTTGGTGAGCAAGTGTTACGGGTGCTTCACGTGAGGAACTTGAACCTGAGCGCAAGTATGGCAAATCCGTTTATGATCGTGTTCGATAAAAAATGGAAAGGCATTGATCCAGAAACGGGAGGATGGCCTACCCGGCGCACGATGTCACTCTCGTTGAGTGCTGCATTCTGATGTTGAAATTGAAAAAAAAGAAGATATGAAGAAAAGAGATATATTAAGATTGGCTGTTGTTACAGTGGGATTATTTTTGAGCGGGGGATGTTCCGATTTTTTGGAAGAAGAATCCCAAGATGAAGTTATCCCGAAAACAGTGACGGATTTTAGTGAATTGCTCATGGGATCCGGTTATCCTTCCACGGCATATTATCCGGGCTCGATACTTGCCCAATTGGATGATGACAAGATGCTTGACAGGGATGGAGAAAATGTGCTTGGAAGTACTGGTGCCGAGGAGTGGTTTCCTGCCTTTACATGGCAACCGGATTTGTACCGGAGAGATGAGGGGACGCCTTTGGCCTCAACGGAATACTATATGTGGTACGAGCGGATCAAGGGATGTAATGCCGTGCTGGATTATATTGACGATGCTATCGGTACGCAGTCAGAACGTGAGCAAGTGAAAGCGGAGGCTTTGGCGTTAAGGGCTTATTATTATTTCTGGTTGGTAAACCTGTACGGGGAACCGTATAATTATAATAAAGAAGCGTTGGGAGTTCCTTTGAAATTAACTTCTACGGTGCAGGAGGAAGTCGGGGGAGTCCGCAACACGGTGAAAGAGGTGTACGAACAGATATTGAAAGACTTGGATGCTTCTGCCAAGTTGTTTGAAAAATATAACGTGGTGATTGGGAATTACCGGATGAATCTCCCTGCCGTGAAGATTTTGTTGTCCCGGGTATATCTTTACATGGAGGAATGGCAGAATGCGGTTAACGCGGCAAATGATGCGATAGAATTAGGACGGGGATTAACGGATCTTACTTTAGTGGATGAAAACGTGAACTATTGCATGAACAGTTATGATGTGAATGAGACGGTTTGTATTTTCGGTGCAAGAATAGATAATTATAGCATGGCTTACGTGGTTAGTTCAGATTTATTGAAGTTGTTTAATAGTAAAGACAGAAGGATAGGGATTTATATTATTGCTCAATATTCTGGGGGTGGAGATTTTACGGGTTGGCTAATAAATAAAAATGCTGCAGCCGGAGAGCCGGGACAGTGTTTGCGTCTGGCGGAAGCTTATTTAAACCGTGCAGAAGCTTATTCGCGGTTGACCGGAAAGCAATCCGATGCGTTGGCTGATTTGAATACGCTTCGTAAGCATCGTATTATGGATTACAGGGATGTATCGATTACCGATCCGACGGCTTTGTTGGATACCATCCGGAAAGAACGCCGTTTGGAACTTTGTTACGAGGGACACCGCTGGTTTGATTTGCGTCGTTACGGGATGCCGGAGATTACGCATATTTATCAAGAGAGTACAACCAGTCCGGCTATGGTGTACACGTTGAAGGAGAAAGATCCGATGTACACGTTGCCATTACCGAGTAGCGTGATGGATAAAAATAAGGAATTGGTACAGAATGCTTCCGACAAGGAACCGCTGAGAGTGGGTGTTAGTATGTAATGATTTTAAAAATAAGACGTTATGCGAAAGATATTTATATTTGTGATTGTCGCTTTGAGTTCGTGGACTGCCTGCACGGACAATGATAATGACTTGGGACCGGATATCCCGTTTGGCGAGAGTTATAAATTGCCGCAGGGGAAATCTCCGGCAGACGATCGGGTGGTGGCTTTGTTCGAGAAGTATGGTTCTTATTTCTTGTACGAATATTCGCAAAAGGATTTTAACTGGACGCAGGTTGCGGTCTCTACCGGTAATAATATATTCGGAACGATATTGGGGGATCCGCAGTATTTGGGAGGGATGTTGGATTTGCTGGAAGAAGTTTGGTTGAATTATTATCCGGATGATTTTTTAGAAAAGAATCTTCCTTACCGGATACTTCTTGCTGATTCCGTGAAACAGACCTATACTTACGAGAGGCCTGCAACTTACCTTAAGTTATATCTGACGACGAATACGTTGGCTATTGCGGGATTAAATGAAGATGTGGGTTCTATGTCGCTTGCTGACAAAAAGTCGACAAAGAATTGGATACAACAGGCTTTCTTGGATCATTTATTAAATATTAATGCTATTGAAGCTCCTAATGAATTTTATCAAGTTAGCGATTACACGAAAGCTACTGAACGAGATCCGACGAATGCCCGGGAGAGAGGTTTTATTCCTAGTATAGACAGTGAGGAGCAATACGGATACGCGAGTGAATGGTGTTATTTCGTGGATTATTACACGAAGATGTTATCAAAAGACACTGATTTCAAGCAGTACGTGAAAAATATGATTAGTCATGCCGTGACAGAGGAGAATTCATGGGCAACTTATCTGACTTTTCCGTTGGTAAAGAAGAAACATGACATTTTGCAAGCGTATTTCCTCGAAAAGTACGGCATTGATTTACAAGCGATCGGGAATGCCAACTCCGGTTATGTCGAGTAGTTTTTATTAGTTTATAAATTATACTGAAAGTCACTTGTGCTATCGCCGAAAGGCGATAGCATGGGACGACTATGTCTTTTGAATTTCGTGTTCGTTGTATGGAATAATTTAAATAAATCACTAAATGGAAAATTCAATTGTAAAAGTAGAGCATTTATCTCATCGTTACAGTGTCCAATGGGCTATCCGGGATATTAATTTCGAGATTAATCAACGGGGTATCATGGGACTCCTTGGCTCCAACGGGGCGGGAAAATCAACGACGATGAATATTATATGCGGGGTGTTGAAGCAGACAGAGGGAAATGTGTTTATAGACGGGATTAACCTGCGGGAGAATCCGGTGGAGGCGAAGAAGAATATCGGATTCTTGCCTCAAAAGGCTCCCTTGCATTTAGATTTCACGGTAGACGAGTATCTGACGTATTGTGCGGATCTTCACATGGTGGATAAGAAGCAGATTAAGGCGGCGGTGGATGAGGCGAAGGCTCGTTGCGGGATTACGCATTTCAGCAAACGGGTGTTGCGGAATCTTTCCGGGGGATACCAGCAACGTGTGGGTATCGCACAGGCAATCGTGCATAAGCCGAAATTCGTCGTATTGGATGAACCGACGAATGGATTGGACCCGAACCAAATCACGGAAGTACGCCATTTGATAAAGGAAATAGCGGAAGAGCGTTCGGTGTTGTTGTCTACCCATATTCTTTCCGAAGTACAGGCTACTTGCCGGAATATTAAGATGATCGAGAACGGGCAGATGATATTTTCGGGCAGTATCGAGGAATTTGATAATTATATCCAACCGAATACCCTGCTAGTGGAATTGGATACGCCGCCGATGGAGTGCGATTTGCTTATGCCGGGAATCTCCAAGGTGGAAACCTTGTCGGAAAGACGATTCCGTTTGCGGTATGACGGTGATCAGGATACGGCTAAACGTGTGGCTGAAACTTGTGTCACGAGAGGATGGGGATTGATCGAGCTGGTGATCGAGAAGAGTTCGCTGGACGCGATATTTGCCCAATTATCAAAAAGTGCTTCCAAGGGGAGAAAGTAGTATGTGAATTTATACGAGAAGAATATTATGAGAAGAATATATAAAATTGCAAAAGCGGAGTTGGCTACCTTGTTTTATTCTCCGGTAGCATGGTTTATTTTGGTCGTGTTCGCGTTTCAAGTAGGGATGACGTTTGTCGGGTTGATGGAAGAAAAGGCACAGGCGAATACCTTAGGTTACGCGTGGGGGATGCAAACGGCTTCGTTATTAGGTGGTATGCGCGGCTTGTACACGATCGTGCAACAATATCTTTACCTGTATATGCCTTTGTTGACGATGTCGTTGATGAGCCGGGAATATAGCAGTGGTTCCATTAAGTTGCTTTACGCGTCGCCGGTGACTTCTACCCATATCATTCTGGGAAAATTCCTTTCCATGATGCTTTACGGGTTGGTGTTGATGGGAGTGTTGTTTATCATGGTGTTGTTTGCCGGTTGTGTTATTGATAATTTCGGATTCAAGGAAGCTTTGGTCGGTTTGCTGGGACTTTACTTGTTACTGTGTGCTTACGCGTCTATCGGTCTGTTCGTATCTTCGCTGACTTCCTATCAGGTAGTTGCCGGTATCGGGACCTTGGTGATTCTGGCTGCGTTAAACTACGTGAACCAAGTAGGACAGAGTTATGATTTTGTGCGTGATATTACCTATTGGCTTTGTATTTCAGGACGTTCGGGAGAGATGATTGCCGGATTGATTTGCAGCGAGGATATAATCTATTTTATCGTGGTGTCGGCAATGTTCTTGTCACTAGCTATTTTGAGATTGAATTCAACCCGCCAGTACGCCCCGAAGGGTGTCATGTGGGGAAAGTATCTGGGAGTGATTGCGGGAACTTGTCTGATCGGTTATATCACTTCCCGCCCGATGATGATGTGTTTCTATGATTCGACGGAAACGAAACGGATGACACTGACGCCTGTAAGTCAGGAAATCATGAACTCGCTGGAGGATGGAATGACGATAACGACTTATGTGAATTATTTGGATCGAGATGCTTATTACGGGTGGCCCGAGATGGTGAACGATGATAAAAGGCGTTTCAAGCAATATCTTCGCTTCAAGCCGGATATTAAGATGAAATATGTTTATTATTATGATACGGTGACTACTAATCCTTGGCTGATGAGTCGCTATCCGGGAAAAACAATTGACGAAATCGCAAAAGAGGAGTCTGAAAAAAGGGACTGGGATATCAAAAAAATGCTGACACCGAAACAGATTAAAAAGATAATCGATTTGGAACCGGAAGGGAATGCTTTTGTGCGGTTGGTAGAACGGAAAAACGGACAAAAGGCTTTCCTGCGGCTGTTTAACGATATGGAAAAACACCCGAGTGAGGCGGAAATCGGAGTAATGTTCAAACGTTTTGTAATGGATATGCCCAAAGTGGGATTCCTTACCGGACACGGGGAACCTTCCATCATCGGAGAGCGGAAACGAGATTATTTGTTGTGTGACGCGGGGAAAACATTCCGTCATTCATTGCTGAATCAAGGATTCGATACGGAAGAGGTTTCTATTTCGGGTGATGCTGATATTCCCGGTTATATAAATATTTTGGTTATTGCCGATATGTCAGAACCTTTGACTCCGGGAGAGATGACGAAATTGAACAAGTATATCGAGCGTGGCGGCAATTTGTTGATTGCGGGGGGAGCCGGGAAACAGAGCGTGATGAACCCGATCGTGGAACCGTTAGGTGTGCGTTTGTTACCGGGAACGTTGGTACAGAAAAAGGTGGATATTCTTCCGAATTCCATGATGGTGAATGCTGTGCCCGAAACGGTGAAAGAGCTTTCGTATCATTACGAGTTCATGTGGCTGGTACGTAGGTTTAAAGTGAACATGAAGGATGCCGTGGGACTGGATTACACGACGGATAAGGGCTTTACCGTGCGGGAGTTATTGCGTACGGATTCTACTGGATGTTGGAATGAAATGGAAACACGGGATTTCGTGAATGATTCCGTAGTGTTGAATCCCGCGGCGGGAGAAATCGAACGGATGTACCCGACGGCTTTGGCTCTATCCCGTAAAATAGGTGATTGCGAACAACGAATCATGATCTTGGGAAATGCCAGTTGTATCAGTAATGACGGGGTAGCCGGAGAACGAGGGGTAGCTGTGGCGAATTATCCGTTGGTAACCGGGACGTTCCATTGGTTCTCTTACGGGGAGGCGCCTTTGGATGTACGCCGTCCGAATGGGTCGGATGTCGGGATTCATCTGAAACGTCCGGATATGCCGTACGTGAAGATTGCCTTCATGGGTGTTGTTCCCGTGATTCTGTTGTTGTGGGGTACGATTTTGTGGATTCGTAGAAAGAGAAATTAATAAAAAGAAATTGAAATAATGGGATTTCGGATAGATAAACAAACTTTGAACGACTTGGCGATACTGAGCGCTGGGGCTAACAAATCGGTGTACGAAATCTTCAACAGGACGCATACGCGAGGAGGGGCAAAAGTACTGGAAGAGATGTTCCAGTACCCCCTTTCCGAATACGATTTGATTGCTAACCGGAGTGCGGCGATACGTTACTATCAAGAGTGCGGGATGGAATTTCCGTTTAGAGCGGCTATTTTCGATGCCATCGAGTTTTATCTGGATAACACGGATACCCGTAGTCAGTTGATGAGTCAGAATAATACGCTGGAATGGAAAGTGAAAAATCTGATGGGAGCCGAAACGGGATATACATGGATACAAAACGGTATTCTGGGATGTCTTGAATTGTTGAATACCTTGAATGATTTTCTGAATAAAACCGGGAGCACGGACAGTAAAGACGTAACCGAGGTAAATGTGAACTTGAAGAATTTGTTGGACAATGAAAAGTGGGCACGGTATGCGGGCAAGAAAAAGATAAATTACGAGGAAGCCGTCGTCTATGACCGGATTCTTCGGTTCGAGGAACGGGAGAATTTCCGAAAGATACTTCATTACGTTTATTTGATGGATGTATATATCGCCGTGGCACGGGTCGCTAAGGAACGAGGGTTTGCTTTTGCTTCCGTGCTTCCTGCCGAGCGCAACGTGTTGAAGATAAAAGGTGTTTTCCATCCGTTTTTGGCGAAACCGATAGGCAACACGATCGAGGTGGACGAAAATAGCAATATCATTTTTCTCACGGGAGCCAATATGGCGGGGAAATCCACGTTTATGAAAACTTACTCGAACCCATCGAGTTTTTGCCAAACAGTCCAAGTAAGGCGCTTT
>OGYC01001812.1_pt1 | contig 16685 bp, 12 predicted proteins | sample 1576461 | NCBI WGS metagenome assembly OGYC01 (sample SAMEA3541569, study PRJEB24748) | human gut metagenome | biome: human gut; feature: human-associated habitat; material: faeces | place: China | collected 2012 | reverse complement strand
CATAATATCCAGTTACCTGATAGCCCCAGGAACCGTCAAACGGATGCTCTGCAATACCCATCAGTTCCACATGTGTATAGCCCATTTCCTTTACATATTCTGCAAGTGATTTTGCAAGTTCTCTGTAATTATAAAATCCGTCTTCATCCTCGCCATGCGGATGCTTTTTCCAGGAACCCGGATGCACTTCATAAATAGAAACCGGAAGGCTGTCATTATCTCTCTGCTTTCTCGCTTCCATCCACGCCACATCACTCCATTTCAGTTTCGTGATATCTGTGATCCTGGATGCTGTCCCCGGACGATGCTCTGCATAATTTGCAAATGGATCCGCTTTGTAAAGTCCTCTGCCATCCTTTGTTTTGATAAAGAATTTATAGAGCATCCCCACTTTTGCTCCGGCAACAAAACCTTCATAAATACCGGACGGTTCAAGACGCGTCATCGGATTTTCCTCTTCCTTCCAGCCGTTAAATTCACCGATCACGCTGACAGAAGCTGCATTCGGTGCCCAGACTGCAAAATAAACACCTTTTTTGCCGTTCATCACTGCTTCATGTGCACCCATTTTTTTATAAATATCATAATGCGTTCCCATGCTGAACAGATACTGATCCAGTTCTCCGATACGGAAATCTTCCTTTGCTGCGGCCTTTGTTCTCGTTGTTCTTTTCGCTGCTGTTTTTGCTGCTGTTCTCTTTGTTGTATTCGCTGCCGTTTTCCCGGCTGCCTTTCCTGCTCTTTTCTGTGCCATAACTACCTCCGACTTTTTATATAGTAATTTTTCTGAATATTTTACTTTCACATGCTTCCAGATGAACCTGCAGTCTGCCGTCCACCACCGGCACCGCTTCTTTTGTAAACGCGTTTTCATAAGTTCCGTCTATCGGAACCGGAATGCTCATATCTGCCGGATTTTCATCGTTATTTGCTGCCACAACAATGGCATCCTGATCTTTGATCCTTGCATAAGCATACTGCCTGTTTGTCAGTACCAGCTCCCTGTATTTTCCATCCGCCAGAACCGGATTTTCTTTTCGCATCTTTCCAAGTGCCGCAATGTGTGCTGTCAGTTCCGGATGCAGATTTTCTTTCTGCATTTTCTCAAGGTCAAGCTGCGGTCTCATCGCATCGTCCGACGCACCCTGCTTTCTTCCTTCAATGCCCCACTCAGAGCCATAATAAATGGAAGGAATACCAGGCAGTGTGTAAAGCAGTGTATAAACCTCGCAGATATGCTCTTTGTTATTTAATTTGCTCATCAGACGGTCCACATCGTGGTTATCTACAAAAGAATACAACGTACGTCCTCTGTAAATACCGCCGTTGTCATCAAACTGACGGCGGATCGTATGGGCGATCTCAAAATAGTTATGATCATTATGCCCGGAATACAGACCTTTGTGAAGCTCATAATTCGTTGTGGAATGAAGCATTTCATCATTAACCCATCTTGCATAATCGCCATGGATCACTTCGCCCATCAGCCAGAAATCCTCTTTCCACTGACTGGTGCGGTAACGCATTTCCTTCATAAAATCAAACGTCAGGCAGTCGGCACAGTCCAGACGGATACCGTCAATGTCAAACTCCGTGATCCAGAAATGAATCACATCAAACAGATAATCACGGACTGCCTGCTCGTAAAGATTTAAATTGACCAGCTCAAAACAGTTTCTCCATGCTTCATAACCAAATCCATCGTTATACGGAGAATTCCAGCCAAAATTCACACCTTTGTACCAGTTACAGTACGGAGAATGTTCTCTGTTTTTCTGGATATCCTGAAATGCAAAAAACTCTCTTCCGGTATGGTTGAAAACACCGTCCACAATCACACGGATCCCATTTTCATGTGCCAGTCTTACAAATTCTTTGAAATCTTCATTATCCCCAAGTCTTCTGTCTACTTTTTTGTAATCTTTTGTATCATAACCATGTGTGGAAGATTCAAACAGCGGCCCGATATAGATCGCCGTAACCCCGATCTCCTTTAAATGGTCGATCCACGGAAACAGTTCTCTTAAGCGATGCACTGTTTCCGGTTCTTTGTTTTCCTTTGGTGCCCCCGTCATACCCAGCGGATACATATGATAAAAAACTGCTTCGTTATACCACTTTCCCATTTGCAAATACCTCCATCTTAACTGTAAATACCGTACATAAACTGCTTTACAAGTGCCCGCTTTCTCTCCTCTGAAATCTGCTGCGGTTTCCCTTCCCGGTCGCACGCCAGCAGGACATAGTGATTGATCAGACCTATAAATCCAATTGCAAACTGCTCCTGCCTTCCGTTCATATTTCCAAGCTCATGCTCCGCCGCATCAAAAAAATGAACGATCAGAGAATAGAATTTTTTTACAAGCGGCTCTACCGCCCGGTATGCTTCATTCTCTTTTGCCGAATAAAACATCGCCATCAGAAGTGCATAGACTTTATAATTTTTCATCGCATAATCTAAAAATGCAGAAGCAATATTGTAAAGCGTCGCTCCGACATCTCCCTCGTAAAAAGATGCCCGCTCCAGTTCTTCATTCAGAACAGTAAAATGTTTCGTCAGCAAAGTCTCCAGAAGACCATATTTGCTGCCAAAATAGTAGTACAACGTAGGTTTTGTAATACCCGCTTTCTGAGCAATCTCCTGTACACCAACAGCATCGTAACCCTTGGCATAAAACAGCTCCAGTGCACACTGCAAAATACGTTCTCTATTGTCCATAAATCCTGTCCTTTAATCCTGTCTTCGGTTGCTTTCTTTATTATACCGTTCGGTATATAAAGTGTCAAGGAATATCAGGGATTCCTTGACGACAGGATTTATGTTTCAAATATTTCGCTGGATCTTATCTGTTACTTCATAATAAGACAGTCCGGTTTCCCGGCAGATTCTTGCGACTTCTTCGTACTCCGGATAAATCCTTTTTCCATCCGGCAGATCACATACTTTCACTTTCATTTTACCAAACGGCGTGTCGATTTCTGCTGCTTCTCTTTTTAAGATACTTCGCTCCATGTATATTCTACGGATGCCGATCGTTGTCGTTCCCTGAAAAATAAGTTTCTCCAATTTTGCCGCATCTTCTTTTTTGCAGATCACATTTACCTGATATGCCGGACGATTTTTCTTCATATAAACCGGTGTGTAATGAACATCCCTCGCTCCTGCCTGCATCAGGCGTTCCATCAGAAATCCGAGTGCCTCGCCGTTACAGTCATCGATGTTCGTTTCCAGTTTACAGATCTCATCTTTTTCCAGCCAGTTTTCTTCATTCTCGATTTCCAGAAGCATTGCCCGCAGAATACCGGCACAGGCATATTCTCGCTTTCCTGCACCAAGCCCCGTTTTTTCAATGAAAAACGACTCCGGAATTTTATCAGAAGTACGGATCGCTGCCACGATCGCAGCACCGGTCGGCGTAACCAGCTCACCTTCCACCTGCGTAAGTTTGAGTTTCAGATGATTTGCCTGTACGATATTTGCCACCGCCGGAACCGGAATCGGCAGAATACCGTGCTGACAGCGAACCGTTCCCCTGCCTTCACAAAGTTCCGTCACAATCACCCGGTCAATATCCAGATTATCCAGACAGATTGCCACCGAAAGAATATCAACGATCGAATCCACTGCACCGACCTCATGGAAATACACCTGATCTTTTGGCACGCCATGTGCTTTTGCCTCCGCATCCGCCAGAACAGAAAAAATATCCGCCGACGTTTTTTTCGCACGCTCCGTCAGGCTGCTGCTCTCGATGATCTGCAGAATATCCGCAAAACTTCTGTGCTCATGTGTATGATGCGTGTGCATACTGTGTGCATCTGCATCGTGGTTATGAGTATCATGATTATGTGCGTGAGCATGACCGTGCAGATATTCCATATCGTGGTCATGATTTTCATGTTCTGTATCAAGAACCACATCAAAATCACACGCGTCCAGACCAGATTTTTTCACCCTGGAAATGCGGATATCAAAGCCCTGTACCGGAAGGCTTGCAAGCGCTTCCCTCAGAACCTTCTGATCCGCTCCCAGATCAAGAAGTGCTGCCACCGTCATATCTCCACTGATTCCGCTTTCACACTCCAGATATAACGTTTTACCCATTCGCCTTCACCCCCAGTCTGTTGATCTGCGTTGCCATATAACCGGCTCCGTAACCATTATCAATATTTACCACCGCAATTCCGTTTGCACAGGAATTGATCATCGTCAGAAGTGCAGAAAGTCCGCCAAGATTTGCGCCATAACCAACGGAAGTCGGCACAGCGATCACCGGCTTGTCCACCAGACCGCCAATCACGCTTGCCAGTGCACCTTCCATACCTGCAACGGCGACAACGCAGTTTGCACTCTGGATCACCTCCAGATTTCCGAGCAGTCTGTGGATGCCGCTCACGCCCACATCATAAACCCTCGTCACTTTCGTGCCAAAATATTCTGCCGTCTGTGCAGCCTCTTCCGCCACCGCAATGTCTGCCGTTCCCGCAGTGCAGACTGCGATATTTCCGATATGTTCTTTATCCTTTTTTTCAATTTTTATGATATGGGAAATCGAATCATACTCTACCTGCGGATATTTTTCACGCAGCATTTCGTACTGATGCAGTGTTGCCCGCGTTCCGAAAACCTCTCCATCTGCCTTGTATAAATGCTCAAAAATATGAAGCAGATGTTCGTCTGCTTTTCCGGCACAGTAGATCACTTCCGCAAAACCGGAGCGCACCCTGCGATGCATATCCAGTTTCGCATAGCCCATCTCTTCAAACGGTTCTCTGCGGAGAAATCCTTCCGCTTCTTCCACAGACATTGCCCCGTTTTTAACTCTTTCCAGAATTTCCTGTATTTCCACAAAAACACACCCCTCTTTATACTGTTTTCTCAAGGCACACAAGCTGTACGCCCGAAATACCGTTAAACACGCAAGGCACAATATCCGCCTCCCAGTATCCAAGCCGTGCATACAACTTTCGCGCAGCCTGATTTTTCGCATTGGTATCCATACGCAGATAAGGACAGTTATGTTCCTTTGCATAATCCTCATAAAATTTCACAAACGCACTTCCATAGCCCTTTCCGGACTGCCCCGGATCTACGACCAGCGTATGCAGAACCATAACCTGCTCTGGTAAAATATCCTGATATTTCCAGTTTGCATCCGCATACTCCGGCACCTGAACCTGGTTGATCCTCGCTGCTGCCACGATCCTTCCGGCATCCGTCATCACAAACAGATCATCATTTTTCACCGCTTCTTTTGCCGTATTTTCCGTCGGATAAATGCCGCGGATCCAGCCGATCACCGCTCTGCCTTCCTCTTCCTCCGTTAAAATATGGTCATAAATCGCTGCAACCTGTGCAACATCTTCTTTTGTTCCTCTGCGAATTTCCAGCATTTTCTGTCCTCTCTGTCTACTCAGAATCCAAAATCCTCATAATCCTCTTTCAGGAATCGATGATAAATAATATGGCATCCTTCATCTTTAAAACAATAATAATATGGATCGTCCGGTTTGTCCTCGAAACGGATCAGAATATCAAATTCTCCGTTGTCCATATTTTCTGTAATAATATTATCAGAATATTTATGGAATAAATTCAGAATATCATCCATGGTGCAGCCATGTTTCTGAAGCAGTTCGATCAGACTTTTAATAAACTCATTTTCTTTCATATTATTATGAACATACTCGCTGCCCTCTTCCGGAATATGGAAACAGAATCGCTCCGCCTTGTGTGTCGCAACGACCTCTCCCAGCTTCTCTATGATCACCGCCGGAAGATGACTCAGACGCTCCTGCATCTGATCCGCATCATCGCCCGTACCAAAGAAATGATTCAGCGAACTGAGCGGATAATACAGACGAATCTTCTCTTTTCGGAATCCCAGTTTCGCATGGTCCTCCTTGATCACATCAATCAGATTTTTTAACAGCTTTTTGTATCCTTCATTTCCAGGAAACTGATACAGATTCAATCCAACGCCGTCCTTATCATAAAAACGCTCCACTTTTCCATTTACCGTGCGAATCGTGATTTCCGCCGTTGCCGAAATCCGACACTCATTCAAGTGCCCGCCACGAACATTCATCTGCTCATCGCAGAGATTAATGTGGATATGAAGATAAGTTTTCCCATCCATTGTGGAAACATTTCCCGTCAGAGCCGTGATCTCCATCGGTCCATTCAGTTCCGTTTTATGGTAAACCTGCTCCCCGACATTATACAGACCGATCACCGCATGGTCTGCCGCACCGATGCCCTCAATCGTTGCCAGTGTGATCTTTTCTCTGTCGCAAATCTTCGTCAGGGACTCCACAATCTCCTCACCGCGGTCCAGACGAACAACATATGCATCATCAAATTTCATGTATTCCATATCTATATCAGCCTTTCCTTTTTTTGTCCCCATAATACCACGAACGAAGCAGGGATTGCAAATTTTTGAGAAAAAAAGGACATTCCCAACCCCTGTCAGAAATGCCCTTTTCTTTTGTTTTCAATTAGCGGATCTTAATCGTTACAGATTTCTTCTTTCCGCTTCCATCCGTTGCCATTGCAGTGATCTTCACTTTTTTTCCTTTTGCATTTTTCTTTGCTTTTACTTTTCCGTTTTTCACCGTGGCAAATTTCTCATTGCTGCTTGTCCACAGCAGTTTCGTATTGGCTTTTTTTGTCGCACTCACCTTTGCTTTCAGCTTAATGCTCTTTCCTGCCTTGACAGTTTTCTTTCCGGAAATCGTAACTTTTTTCACAACACCTTTCATACCGGTGATTGTATAAGTGGCTGTCGTTCCGCTTCCATCTGCTGCCTTTGCAGTGATCGTTACTTTCTTTCCGCCGCTGCCTTTTTTCATTGTGACAACACCATTTGCATTTACGGTGGCAGCTTTCGGATTGCCGGAAGTCCATACCAGTGCTTTGTTTGTCGCATTTGCCGGCGAAATATTTGCCTTCAATGCGATTTTCTTTCCTGCTGCAATCTTATTTGAAATTCCACTGAGTTTGATACCGCCAACCAGTACACGATTCGAAGAATCTGTACCTGGTTTCGGATTTGGACCCTGATCCGGTTCCTGATCTGGTTCGTGATCTTGGCTGCCCGGATTTACAATATAAAATGTACTGCTCAACAGTCCTTCATAATTACCAATTCCATGAACACCGGCCCAGGCTTCGCCAACTTCTACATTATCATCCAGAAAAACTTCGTAATCCACACCTTCTTTCAGGATTTTTCCATCCGCATCTTCTACCGAAACTCTCGGAATCACCGCATTTCCGGTATAACGAAGATCGCCGAATACATACATTCTTCCATCTTCGATACTTTTCTTTGTGCTCTTCTTTTTGTAGATAAATGTCCAGGAATCTTCATCGCCTGCCGTTACCGTCATCTGTGCTTCTTCCGGTGTATAACCGCTCACATCCGGTGCATCCAGCGTCCGGGAACTTCCAAACAAAGCACGGAATGTTGCTGCCTCTGCCAGATCATCTCCGGCTTCATCTTTGTAATATACCTTGTAGTCTTTTTCTTCCGGTGTAATTCCTGCTTCATAGGTTGTTTCCACGGAGTCATACTGTACTGCAACCGTCGCATTTTCGGCTGTTTTTTCTTTAAAATAAGCATAATAGCCAGATGTAACTTCTTCACTTGTGCCATCATCCCAGGTAACATTCAGCGTAAGTCCGGTCGTATCGATTTCTTTCTCTGAAGAGCCATACTGCTGTTTATCCGCCGGTGCTGCCACTTCCACAGAAACTGCCCTGCGGATACGTTCCTCTGCCATGATGCCATTTGTCTCTGCATACTGCCATGCCGTACCATTTTCACTGCACCATAATGTCAGATTTGCATTATCTCCAAATGCAGAATCTCCAATCTCCGTAACACTGTCCGGTACTTCTACACCTGTCAGAGAATCACAGCCTGCAAATGCATCTGAACCGATCGTTTCCAGCCCATTTCCTGATACAACCATATCAAGTGAACTGCAGTTTTCAAATGCCTGACTGCCGATTTCCGTTACCGTATCCGGCAGGAATACAGCGTGGATTTTATCCTCATTCTGGAATGCCTGCGGATCGATACCCACAACGGTACGTCCATTGATCGTCTCCGGAATGCAGAGCAGATCCTGTGTATCACTCAGTGCCCTTGTCATACGTCCGGAAGCATCTTTTGTCTTTTTTCCATTTAAGCTCACGATCCATACGTGATTGTTTTCATCGGTGCGATACTCGAAATTCGCCGCTTCTGTTCGGTTCATATTTCTTCTGCAGGTTGCGATAAAATTGTCATACCGCATTTTCTGTGAATACAGACTGATGCATTGATCCAGCCATTTTTTCTTATATTTTACAGCTGCATTTTCCCCTGATTTTTCCGCAAGCTCACTGCATTTATTTGCCATCAGAAGCAGCGAAGTTTCATAGGCTTCATAGGCAAACTGATATCCTTTTCGAAGTTTTTCACCTGCTGTTTTTCCGGTCTTCTGATAATTTTGCGCAATCTCAGCATATTTATTGTTCAGTCCGACACTCAGTGAATTGCAAAGCGACATACTGTAAGCAATCTGCACCAGCTCATCATAGTCTGCAAGCTTTATTTGTTTGCTGATACGTGAATAGAACAGTTTTCCGACTGTAAGTGCACCGCCGACATCAATGCCGGAAAGCGGATCAAACAGCTTTGCCATATCTGTAACTCCCTTTTTCACAAGGGCTTCCGCAATTTCTTCAAAGTAGTTATCTACAATAAATTCCTGAATCGCTACCTCCGATGATCCCCAGTATCTCTGAACTTGTCCCTTTAATTTCTTCAGTCCCTTATAGGCTGTGGAATCCGGCGTTACACTGTTCAAAAGCTGATTGATCGTTTCTACTTCCAGATTCGCCATGATACAGATCGTTGTGCCAACCTTGACTGCTGAAGTTGCAACACCAACTTTTTTAAAGATGCCATCAATCTTTGACCATTTTCCGTCTACCTGTTCAAAAATTGATTTTGCCTGTTCGGTGGTAAGTGCATCCCCTTTTACCAGTTCTGCAAGTTCCCACTGTACGTTGGTATTCATTGTCTTACTTGTCGTTGCAACAAACTTGTAGAATTTAGAAACATTTTTTACTTTACTGCGAAAATCATCCACCACCGTTTTTAATGTATCATCCTGTTCATCAATCTGACGGATCAGTTCAATCGCCACTTCCTGTTCTAACTGATCCTCTTCCCATCGTTTTCCGGTAATTGCTTCCAGAATCTGCTTCGTCGGACGCACGATCACATCCCCGGACAATGTCTTAATAACAGAAAACAGCTCATCATTATCCGTACGTGCCGCCAGAACATCCGCAGCCGCATCATACAGCGTTCTGTGCATCGTTTTGTATGCCTGGTTATCTCTCAGATAGTGATGATATTTTCCAAACAGGTCATCCAGACTGTACGGATTTTGTGCCATGTCCTCAGCAAAACCCGTGAAATCATACAGATAGCAGTCACCGTCCTGTTTCATCATTGCAAAACCAGCTTCTACATACGTCCATTCAAAATCATAATTTCCCGACAGCAGTTCTTTCCCTGTCTGGTCGATAATTTTACAATCATCATACCACTCTCCCACTTTTGCAATTCCATTATGCATATTTCCGGCAAGATCAAACTGCTCCGCAATCTGCAGGTTTCCATCCTCGTCACAGTAACCCCACTCTCTTGTTCCTTCTGTTCGAACACGAATCAATGTATCCGCATTATAATTCGAACCATCTATATATTTTTTCAGTAATACGCCTTTATGATCATAAACTTGATATTGTCCGTAGTCCACAGAATCCCCGATACTGAAAACAAAATTTCCATTTTTCGTAACGGACACATCACTGTCTCGATAATAAAAATCTTCCTCAAGATCCAACTGTGCAATCTTTTGAAAGGATGCGTTATAAAAAGCATTTTTATTCCTTATAAAAAAGACAAGTTCAGAACCAACCAGACTTTCTTTCACCGAACCGAAACTTTCTTCATCCAGATCAATTCCAAGCATATCCCAACCGGAAAAAGTCCGATCCAACGTATTAAACAATGCCGCTTTGTTCCCTTTTTGCAAGCTCACCACATGACTGCTATGATCCTTTGGGATGCTCCAGGAATCTATGTTCATCTCGTTTAAAACTATTTTTTTGCTGATTGTATCATAAATCAGCACATTCGTATCTTCTTTCCCATAAGTTCCATATCTGAGATAAAGCAGATCATCCCTTACTTCCAGACCATAAACCACCTTATTATCTCCAAGTTCATACACCGGATCCGAGTTTGCATCAATCAGAGTGCATTTTACCGTATGGTCCTCCATCACCGGATTATAGGTTGGATCCACATCTGCACATTCTCTTTCCACTGCATATCCGCCCTTCATGATAATCGGTTCTACATCTTTTCCAAATCCTGTATTATCATTTGTCCCGATCATTCCCCCGTCATACGAAATACGCTTACCATTGTACTGTAAATAGTTGTCCAAATACTTAACAAAATGCTTTTTTCCATTTCCATCAAATCCTACCAAATAACAGCCATCTTCTGAAAAATTTTCGATAATATCCCAGAAAACGTTAATATAAACTGTACAGTTCGGATTATTACAATAATCATTATTATAAATCTGGTTCTTATCTATAACCTGACCATTTTTCATAAGAATCTGCTTACCCTCATCGTACATTCCTAAACCATTTGATTTGAGAAAACATCCATCCCCCAATGAATATATCCTGCTTCCTGTAAAACCTGTCAGCAGTTCACCGGTATTTATATCCATGACTGCTGTTTCCTCATCCACATTTTTTACGCATATCCTTGAACCACTGGTATTGCTTGTAATACTTCTGTATTTACATACTCCATCCCAAAGTCCTTTTGAATCCACAATACCATATAAATTTTTGTCAGAATTTTCATCCCGCTTCATCGCCTGGAAAAACTTATCATCCGACTCGCGTATCGATTCATCCGAAAAATCCGTATTAAACGCATTTCTATCAATATCGTCATACTCCGCTTCGTACAGAATTGTTGCATCATTCCTAAGCATTCCCACTTTTCCGTCTTTTACAAATCGATAAACATCTGTCACATCTCCCTCGCCATCTCTATAAGGTTCCGGCTGCTCATCCAGATCATATTCAAAATATTTCCCGGTTGTCGCATTGTAGATGTCATATTTTGGAGTCTGCGTCTGTGGTTTCTTAATATAATACAGGCGATCCCCCTTATACGAAAGTCTCCAGATTGCATCCACAGAACTATACGACGTCGTTCTCTCCCAGTCGTCATAAATATGCTCATTTTCATCCCAGTCTGTATCCGTACCTGAAACCACAAAAGTCTGGACTATTCCACTCTTTCCAATCAGATAAACATTGTCATCGTACTGTGTCTTCTTTGCACGCACAACAACCAGTCCCGGATAATCTGCAACAACCTTTGCATTTTCCGTGTCCGTGATCTGAATATGCCAGCCTTTTACATTTTCATCTTTAATATCATTATTTACCTCCGTAATCGTAAACGGAAGCGTCTCCTTCGTCTGCTGTTGCTCCTTCACAGGCTGCGTCTCCGCCGCAAAAATAACCGGAGAACTTGTAAGCAGCATTGCTGCACTCAGCAGTGTACATAAAATTCTTTTTTTCATGTGAACCTCCTTTTCCACTTTTCATTTCCTGTGAAATCAAAACAATTCCACAAATTCCTTTTTCCTATCATCACACCCAGTATAACAAAATTACCATTCTTCGATACTGCAAGTATGATGCTTTTCACTATCATAACTAATCCCGACTAAGAGAATCTTACCTTCATATCCCGTCAACGCACCCTGATATCGTTTCTCCTTAATTTGTCTAATTGCGGTATCTGCCGATTGGTTATACTTTAATTCCACGATCATTGCCGGTCTGTTTCCAGCATTAGCTCTTGGAAGAAAAACAAAATCAGCAAATCCCTTTCCAGCCGGCATTTCCCGAATAATGGTATAATATGCCGGTGCAGTAAAATACGCCATTGTAAGCACACAGCTTAAAGAGTTCTCATCGTTGTACTTTAATATCGAAGTATACGTATCATGTGCAAGCTCGATAAGTTCAGCTACTTTCTCAGTGTTACCGGTAATCGTTGCCATAAGTAAGGTATCGCATTTGGAAATTGACGCAGCAACATCTTTCCATTCTCCTGTTTTTAACGCAGATTGAAACGCCTTAGCTACTTCATAATTTGGAATATAGGCACTTAACATATCTGCATCATATCCAAGATATCCAAGATGAATGAGAGCAGTTAACGCATCATCTTTTGAATGAATTTCTGCCAGGTCATTTTGGAAACATTCCGTATCCACCATGACTTTTCCTCCGGATAGCATTGTAAGGACATCCTCTTTCAATCCTGAATAATTCATCATAATAAAAGTATTAATCGTGCCAAAAGCAGAGGTATTTCGCCAATAGGAATCAAAATCATGATATTTCATCGCCTGTGATACGGAATTTGGATTATACATATGCATTCCATCAATCAGATAGCCATTGTACCATTCTTTTGTAATTTCAAAATCCATATCATATCTTTTGCATAAATCCCTGACTTCTTCTTCAGTAAAGCCATAGTATTTCGTAATCGGTCTGGATTTTAACATAGTATATTCTTCAAAGTTGTTTAAAGCCGATTCATCCTTTATTTTCTTAATTGGCATGATACCTGTGATGTATCCAAGTGCTAAAAAAGATTTTGATTCTTCTGACTTAAACAAAGAATGGAGAAACTGTAAATATTGATGGATCAAATCCTGATCTGTACTGTTTCGTACCACACAATCCCATTCATCAATGATAATCACAAAAGGAATCCCTGTTTTTTTGTATATTTTCATGAGTACATAACTGATACGATCCTGTTCATTAAATTCCTCCGGGTAATCCATTTTCAATTCTTTAAAAATATCTTCTATTATCTTTTCTACAATATCCTTTTTATGAAAATCCCAAAAGGACGAAATATCCAAATGGATCACATTGTACTTATTTCTGTATTTTTCATAATCTGGATCTGATGCAATCTTTGTACCTTTAAACAATTTTGCAGAATCACTGCCAAGACTATAATAAGCATCAATCATTCCCGCAGCATGTGACTTTCCAAACCGTCTGGCATGGCTGACAGCAATACAATTTCCAGGTGTTCCAATGGCTCTGTTCAAGTATTTTAGTAATTCTGTTTTATCCACATATATTTCATAATTTCTATCTTTGGTAAAACTCCCATTTCCCGGATTAAAAAAAATACCCATCGTACCCCTCCTTTTACCTTACCTTTCCCTTTTAAAACTAAAATTCTTTCACAGGTTTCATTTTCCTATTATCACACTCAGTATATCGAGAATTTGCAGACCGCACAAGCTTTCTTTTTCGCACATTTTGCAAAAAACAAAAGCGACCATCTGATTTAACAGTTGATCGCCTTTGTCATTATATAATATCAGGATTGATACATTTCTTATTTTTGCATGTATATAGTTCAAAAACCAGAGAAACCTCTTCCTTTGCCAGCTTGCGAAACACCTAGCCACAGACGAAATCTGTGTTAAAGGGAGCCTTGGATGTTCCCCTTTATAGCTACATTATTGAATTTTAAACTTTAATCGGATACTCGCTTTTTTAATCTCTCGAATAGTTGCATCTAACTTGCGGGCCGCCGTATAACCGTTTTCAACAAGAGGAAGCAACTCAGCGAAAACAGCATTTGGATTTTTATTGAATAACGAATGGGTCAGTTGATTCCGTTTATCTCTCCATTCTGATTCCAGATAATTCAAGGCATTCTTAAAATCAGATGAATCTGCAACAGGCTTTAATGTTTTAATAAGAGCTTTTTGATAGTCTGTTAATGTCTCGTGCTCTTTGCTGCACCACATCAAGAGTTCTTTGATACGAGTAAGTTTTCCAGAAAGTGTGTTGAACCGATATTTTGCGTTTTGTTGTTTTATTTCCAAAATCTCACGAATTTCTTTCTTGATTTTCTTAGTGCCTGTAACAGATGACCGATTCTTTTCAGATGTAAATCCAATATAGTAAAGAAAAGAAGATGTTCTGTCCTCAATCATCGCATAGAGAATCCAAAGACATTCAAGATAAAATTCTGAGGCTTTTGCTTTATTATATCGTTTGAAGTTTTCCTTGTATGAAACACCCTTTTCTTTATTGTCCGTTACCCGTTGAATCGGGAATCTTGCATCTGCCATATCAGTTTCCCTTTGTCGTTTTGCAAATGCGATTACGCTCAGCTAAAACATTAGAGATACCATACTTACAGAGGCACACTCCCCAATAAGCCTCTGCTTCAGTAGGAAACTCTGCGATAATGCTTTCGTAGATACCTGCTGCACGATCAAACTCACTTGCGATACGCAGTCTGTTTGCTCTGTTAAATAGATTTGTCTTCTTTTTATCATCGGCATTAGGTACAGTTTGAGTAGTTCCACAAAATTCACACTCGACAATTTTCATACCTTCTGTAACCGAGAGGTCACCACCACACATTTTACATTTTAGTATAGCCATGATTATTTTCTCCTTTATGTTATATTAGGGAAATGATTACCCCACTGAATTAATGATGCTGTTATTTAGAGAATTAACACTTTGCATATTTCATCATTGCCATAGCATGAACTATCACCCTCATATTTAATCAACTCTGACAGAGCCATAACTCAACCTCCTATAGTAACTTTTCTCAAAAGGTGTACCTTTTGATTATTCATGTTAAACAAAATATTTATTAGAAGCGGATGTTACAAAACATAAAATCTTACTAAAATTTCATTGAAATTTGGATTTTTTTCGACTATAATAGACAAATAAGATCAGACTCTCAAAAGGTACACCTTATGAGAGTCCATTATTTTTTATGCATTGATCTGTATTTTCTAAGTCTTCTATAGAAGGTTTCTTCTGATATTTTACATTCCTGAAGAATCTGTTCCCGCGAAATTTTCTTTTTTTCCCACAGCCTGACAAGTTCTCGAAAATTGTCCGGTACTTCTTTAACCGGTCTTCCTATATGAATACCTTTTGCTTTTGCCGCGGCAATCCCCTGTGCCTGTCTTTTTTTGATATTCTCTCGTTCACTCTGTGCTACAAAAGACAATATCTGAAGTGCCAGGTCAGCAATAAAAGTTCCCATCAGATCTTTGCAGGTCTGCGTATCAAGAAGAGGCATATCAATCACGCAGATATCAATGCCGATATCCTTTGTCAGTATTCTCCACTGATTCTGAATTTCATCGTAATTCCTTCCAAGACGATCAATACTGAGAATGTAAAGTAAGTCTCCAGGTTTTAACTTATAAACCATATTTTTATATTGTGGGCGTTCAAAATCCTTCCCTGAAAGCTTATCCATATAAATATTCTTTTCTTTTACTCCAAGTTCCGTCAGCACAATTCGCTGCCGGTCTTCATTCTGGTCTATACTGGAAACTCGAATATATCCGTATACCTTACCCATTTTTATCCCTCCTTCGCCCCTAATATAAAACAAAAAAAACAGTCCCCGTTATGAATGCGGAAAGCTGCTTTTTCTAAGTCTATATCCATATATTTTGTAGAAACTTTTTAGATAAAATATTTGTAAAATGTGACAAATATCCAGCAAAAAGTACAATGGGCACTTGAAAAAACAAGTACCCCGGTGTATAATCGAATCAGAAAGTGAATCGGATGCATGATCCGATTTGCCCTCAGAGTATTTTCTATTTGAAATAGTATCGAACTTTGCGGGTATGGATGCTATTTCTTTTTATTATGATTGTCTAAATATGACAGTGCCGTAAAAATTACTAACAACAAAGTTAATACTTCAATTGTGTTCATAGGGCATCCCTCCTTATGTACTAGAGGGCATCTAATAATCGAATCTGCATCCGCTTTCTATTCAATTTATACTTTTCTATTATATCACGCATTTCTCATTTTTCAACAAAAAGAGATTATTTTCTTCAAAATGTGATTATATATTTTTTGCTTGCATAGTTGGCATTTTTCTGATAGAATAGCAAATCGAAATAAAAACGGTTATTTATATTGGAAACGCACATCCCCCGGATGATAACGAACAACACGTAGCTCATTATCATAAGGAGGATATTTTTATGCCAAAAAACAAACTTGAAGACGCAATTTACACAATTATCATGGCTACCATTATGGTCTACGGAATGATCGTATACAATGTAGCTCTAAACACCGGAGGTGTATCCGGTCAGACCTTTCTGCTGGCTACCCATGAAATGATCATTATGGTTCCGGTTGCTTTTGTTCTGGAATTTTTCATTGTCGGAAAAATTGCCCGGAAGCTCGCATTTACCGTAATAAAACCTACCGATCGTCCACAGTTCATCACCTATGCCATTTCTATCTGCATCTGCTGCATTATGTGTCCGATCATGAGCCTTGTTGCTACTATTCTTTTCAAGGATCAGCACACATTCGGCACCTGGATCCAGACCTGGACCATGAACTTCCCTATGGCAATCTGCTGGCAGATGTTCTACTGCGGACCACTCGTGAGACTGATCTTCAGGGCGATTTTTCGCAGAAAATAAGAATTTGTCGGTGGTTTCCTGGCGCATGT
>OGYC01001802.1_pt1 | contig 16718 bp, 15 predicted proteins | sample 1576461 | NCBI WGS metagenome assembly OGYC01 (sample SAMEA3541569, study PRJEB24748) | human gut metagenome | biome: human gut; feature: human-associated habitat; material: faeces | place: China | collected 2012 | reverse complement strand
GCTGCCTCTGCCTCTGCCTTCGCCTGGATGGCTTTTTTGATTGTGCGGATTTTAAATCCATTTGCCATGAAAATACAGAAATACAGGCTGTTCAAAAAGTGCAGTAAAGGAAGCATTGTTTTCGTTATGATGAGTCTGGTGCTTGGAACTGCCGGATTTTTATTGTGGTTTCTTGGAGTACGTCTTTTTGCACAGGTGCGCAGGATCTTTACGCATATCGATGAATATGAGGCGAAAATGGAAGCGGCAATCGATGGATGCTGCCGCATAGCACATCAGCGTTTTGGAATCGAGAGCGATTCTGTGAAAACAGTGATCTATCAGAATATGGATAATTTATCAGAAAAGATACAGTCCGTCAATGTCACGCACGTATTTCAAAATTCTCTTCGCTATGCAATGGTAGTATTTGAATGGATGGGAGCCTTTTTTGTTGTCTTTGTGGCAGTGTTGCTGATCGTTAAGGATTACGATGAAATCTGTCGCAGGCTGGAGAAATATGATCTGTGGAAACATGCCGTCCATGTCGGAGAACGTCTGTGGAATATGGCGGGAATGTGGCTGCGGGCACAGATCCTGATCATGGCAGCGATCATGGCAGAATGTGTGGCAGGGCTTTGGATGCTTGGCAATTCCTATGCACTTCTGGCGGGCATACTGATCGGATTTCTCGATGCGCTGCCTTTTATCGGGACTGGAACGGTTCTTCTTCCATGGGCAGTTGTAGAACTGATCCGTGGAAAGATATGGCGTGCAGTTGCTTATGTAATACTTTTTCTCATCTGTAACAGTACCAGAGATTTCCTGGAACCAAGACTCCTTGGAGAAAAACTGGGTGTTTATCCAATCGTGATCGCGGTTGTGGTTTATGCGGGAATCTGTATTTTTGGGGCTTTTGGTGTGCTGCTTGGACCGCTTATGCTGCTTATCATCCGTGAGATTTCCAGGGAATGGATGGAAGCATAAAAAACCCTTTTCTATTTGTGCAAAAAATGGTATGATAGTCCTTGAAACAACGGAAAATAAGGGTCTGGAGAAGATGCAATGAATAAGAAAAAGAGGGTAAAACACAGCGGAAAGTTAAAATCATATATGCAGTGGCCGGTTGTTGTGGCACTGATGCTCATTTTGCTGGATATTCTGGTATTTGCGGTAAATGTCAAAGCTGGTTTTCTGGTATTTTGTTTTACGGCTGCATACTGTGTTCTGATGTTTATACTGATGCTGCGTTACAGGCCGTTTATCCTTCGTGAAATGATTGCATTTGCGTCTCAGTATGCACAGATACAGAAAGGAATGTTGAAGAATTTTGCCATTCCTTATGCAGTGCTGGACACGGACGGAAAAGTGTTATGGATGAATGATGCGTTCTGTGATGTGACCGGAAAGGATGCGAGATACCGGAAGAATATCTCAAGTCTGTTCCAGGAACTGGATGCATCCGCGTTGCAGTGTAAGAAAGATGAGACTACAGTGCAGATTTTTTACAATGGAAATGATTATCAGGCACATATGCAGAAGCTTTCTATGGGTGATCTTAACGACGAAGTATCCATCGTAGAAGTTCCGCAGGAAGGAAATTATCTCATAGCTTTGTATCTGTTTGATAATACAGAGCTGAATTATTATATCCGGCAGAATCAGGAGCAGAAGATGGTTGCAGGTCTGATCTATCTGGATAATTACGATGAGGTACTGGAGAGCGTAGAAGAAGTAAGACGTTCGCTTCTGCTGGCGCTGATCGACCGTAAGATCAGTAAATATGTGGCAAATCTGGACGGCATTACGAAAAAGCTTGAAAAAGACAAATATTTTGTGGTTTTGAAATATAAATCACTGGAAGAGCTGGAAGCTACCAGATTTTCCCTTCTAGAAGAAGTAAAAACGGTCAATATCGGCAATGAAATGAAAGTAACCTTAAGTATTGGTATTGGTGTGAATGGTAGTACTTATGCACAGAATTATGAGTTTTCCAGAATTGCCATCGAACTTGCACTGGGACGCGGCGGCGATCAGGCCGTGGTAAAAGATAACGATAAGATTTCTTATTATGGCGGTAAGTCCCAGCAGATGGAAAAGAGTACCCGTGTAAAAGCCAGAGTGAAAGCACATGCGCTTCGCGAATTTATCGGCAGTCATGATGATGTTGTTATCATGGGACATAAGATTACGGATATTGATTCGTTCGGAGCAGCAGTCGGTGTATGGCGTGCGGCAAGGATACTGGACAAAAAAGCGCATATTGTGCTTGGAGATATCAACGGATCGATCCGTCAGTGGGTAAATCTGTTTCTCAATGACAAAGAATATCCGGAAGATATGTTTGTAACACATGATCAGGCAAAGCGTATTGTAGATCAGGATACGGTTGTTGTCGTTGTAGATACGAACCGTCCAAGCATGACGGAATGTTCCGAGATATTAGGTCAGACAAAGACGATCGTGGTACTTGATCATCACCGCCAGAGCAGCGAAGTGATCCAAAATGCAGTACTTTCCTATATTGAGCCGTATGCCTCTTCTGCGTGTGAAATGATTGCAGAGGTTTTGCAGTATTTTGCAGATGATATCAGGCTGAAAGGAAAAGAAGCCGACTGCATTTATGCAGGTATCATTATCGATACGAACAATTTTATGGCAAAAACAGGTGTCCGGACATTTGAAGCAGCGGCATTTCTGCGCAGATGTGGTGCAGATGTGACACGCGTCCGTAAAATGTTCCGCAATGATATGAAATCTTATAAAGCAAGGGCAGAAGCAGTACGCCATGCAGAAGTATTTGAACAGGCTTATGCGATAAGCTGTTGTCCAAGTGGGGATCTGGAAAGCCCGACTGTCGTTGGGGCACAGGCAGCGAATGAACTGCTCAACATTGTAGGTATCAAAGCTTCTTTTGTATTGACGGAATACAAAGGACGCATTTATTTCAGTGCACGTGCGATTGATGAAGTCAATGTGCAGATCATCATGGAACGTCTCGGCGGTGGCGGTCATATGAATATTGCCGGTGCGCAGATGGATGGTGTGACGATAGAAGAAGCAAAAGAGAAGCTGAAAGATACGATCAGAAAGATGATAGAAGAAGGAGCGATTTAAATGAAAGTTATTCTGATAGAAGATGTAAAAGCACTTGGTAAAAAAGGCGAAATGGTTAATGTAAGTGACGGATATGCAAGAAATATGCTGTTTCCGAAAAAACTGGCGCTGGAAGCAAGCGCAAAAAATATCAATGACCTGAAGCTGAAAAAAGCACATGATGAAAAAGTAGCAAAAGAACAGCTTGCAGATGCAAAAGCATTTGCAGAAGAACTGGCAAAAGCGCAGGTAAAAGTTTCTGTCAAAGTAGGTGAAGGCGGAAAGGTATTTGGTTCTGTTTCCAGTAAAGAGATTGCAGAAGCTGCAAAAGCACAGCTTGGATACGATATTGACAAGAAAAAGATCCAGATGAAAGATCCGATCAAAGCCGTTAGAACAACCAGCGTTGCCATCAAACTCCATCCAAAGGTAACAGCAGAACTGAAGGTTGTAGTGGAAGGAATCTGACAGGGGGCATAGCTTATGGAAGAAGCACTGATCAAACGGGTATTGCCCCACAGCGTTGAGGCAGAGCAGTCGGTAATCGGTGCTATGCTTATGGATCGGGAAGCCATTATGCAGGCCTCGGAGATTATTACCGGAGATGATTTTTATCAGCATCAGTATGGTATTGTTTTTGAAGCTATTGTAGAGCTTTACAACGATGGAAAACCGGTCGATCTGATCACCCTGCAAAACAGCCTGCGTGAGAAGGATGTGCCGCCGGAGATCAGCAGCCTGGAATTTGTAAGGGATCTGCTGACTTCTGCACTGACTTCTACCAATGTGGAAGCATATGCGCAGATTGTACATGACAAAGCAGTTCTGAGAAAACTGATCAAAGTAAATGAAGAAATTGCCAATGACTGTTATGTAGAAAAAGGAAAACTGGAAGATATCCTGGAATCAGCAGAAAAACGTATTTTTGATATTGTCCAGAAACGAAATTCCGGTGATTTTGTACCGATCAAAGATGTCGTGCTGCGGGCGCTGGATCGAATCGAAGCAGCTTCCAGAAACAAAGGAAGTGTTACCGGTATCCCGACAGGTTTTATTGATCTTGACTATAAAACGACGGGGATGCAGCCGTCGGATCTGGTACTGATCGCGGCGCGTCCTTCCATGGGAAAGACAGCGTTTGTGCTGAATATTGCACAGTATATGGCGTTTAAGAAGAATTATACCGCGGCAATCTTCAGTCTGGAAATGTCAAAGGAACAGTTGGTAAACCGACTCTTTGCGCTGGAGTCCCAGGTGGATTCCCAGCAGCTTCGTACCGGTAATCTGAGCGATGATGACTGGGCAAAGCTGATCGAAGGAGCCGGTATTGTCGGACGTTCCAATCTGATCATAGATGATACACCAGGTATTTCTGTTGCAGAGCTTCGCTCCAAATGCCGTAAATACAAAGCAGAAAAAGGTCTGGATGTGATCATGATCGACTACCTGCAGTTGATGACAGGAAGCAAGCGGGCAGATTCCAGACAGCAGGAGATTTCCGATATTTCCAGATCGTTAAAAGAAATTGCCAGGGAACTGCAGGTTCCGGTACTTGCGCTCTCACAGCTTAGCCGTGCAGTAGAGCAAAGACCGGATCACAGGCCAATGCTTTCGGATTTGCGAGAGTCCGGAGCAATCGAGCAGGATGCCGATGTGGTAATGTTCCTTTATCGTGATGATTACTATAATAAAGATTCTGAAAAAAAGAATATTGCAGAAGTTATCATAGCCAAACAGCGTAACGGCCCGATTGGTACAGTAGAGCTGGCATGGCTGCCGAATCTTACAAAATTTGCAAACCTGAAGAAGTAAAAAGATGTCGCTTTCTGCGATATCTTTTTTACGTTTTTGGGAAAGAAATATGGTACAATAGCGTAAGGGCAGAAGGTCCTGGAACATAGTAAAAGATTGCGACACCGGGAATTTTGCAGAATTGCGAAAGATACTTTGTAACGCAGCAATTCGCGGGTGTCATATTGGGAGGTAGAGGATGAGTGAAACCAGGTACATGATTTCCGATGCTGCCAGGCAGGTAGGCGTGGAGGCGCACGTACTTCGAAGCTGGGAAGAAGAGTTGGATATCAAGATAGGACGAACAGAACTGGGGCATCGTTACTATACCGATAAGACGATTTTTATTATGAAAAAAGTCAGGGAACTGCGGGAAAAAGGATTTCAGTTGAAAGCGATCAAAGTACTGATTCCGGAAATACAGAGGAAAGCGGAAGATACAAAAGAAGAAAAAGACAGTGAAAAGAAAGATGAGAAAACACCTGTAAATACAGAAACGGAGAAATCAGCAGAAGAACCGCAGGTGGTGAATCAGCATACGCTCATTTCCGTTTCAGACAATCTGGATAATCTGGAAAAATTTGAGGACATCGTCGGGAATATTGTAAAGCGCGCACTTCAGGAAAATAATGTAGAACTGGAAAACAGGATAGCAGATACAGTTCTCAAAGAAATGGACGTGCTGATGCGTATTCAGGAAAAGAAAGAAGAAGAACGTTATCGGAATCTGGATGAGACGATCCGGGCTTTTCAGCAGAATCGCCAGATGGTAGCGGCAACAAAAGAAAAAACACTTCACCGGAAATGGTTTCAGATTTTCAGATAAAGAAACGGATCATATGTAAAACAAAAGAGCTGCACCTGGCAGCTCTTTAAGTTTGTCAATTATTCACCTGCTGTGATAGCACCTGTAGGACATTCACCCTCACATGTACCGCAATCCAGACAAGCGTCTGCATCGATCACGTATTTGCCATCGCCTTCGCTGATAGCTTCTGCCGGACAGGCTTCTGCACATGTACCGCAAGCTACACATTCATCTGTAATAACGTATGCCATGATAAAACCTCCTTATATAATGAAAAATATATAGATACCAGATCAGCAGTAAACGAACTGCCAGTAGCTGATATCGTATGTTTCAGTAGGATTCGTATTCCGAATCTTTACCCTATTCTAATACATAAGTCCTGAATATACAAGTAGAAAATTTGATGCCTTGCATAAAGTACAAAAACATATTATAATCTAACCTGTCAAACGAAATCAGACACAGATATGTGTAGTAAAGAAATGTGTGATCAGGAAAATATGGAATGGTTGCAAATGGATAAAGGAGGAAAATCATGCAGAAAATAACAAAGGATATGATTATTGGCGATATTTTAAGAATGGATCCTGAGATGGCAGGTGTTCTGGTAGCAGGCGGTATGCACTGTATCGGATGCCCATCTGCACAGATGGAAACGATCGAAGAGGCAGCTCTTGTTCATGGCATCGAGCCAGACCTGCTGGTAGCAAGAGTAAATGCATTTGTTGAGAGCAAACAGGCATAAGATTTCTGTTATTACAGAATAGAAAAAGCGTTCCAGTCCGGAGAAACGGAAAGGAACGCTTTTTCAGATTTCAGACCAGAGCCAGCTTCTGAAGTGCTTCATCTGCCACAATACATTCCAGGTGTTCTTCAAAAAATGCTTCATTTCCAGGTGTGTATTTCAGGCTGGCAGCATATTCAGAAAGCGTGTTGCACACTTTGTTGAATTCTTCCGGTGTGTGAGAAGATCTGCTGAGTGTCAGCAGATACTCACGGTCTTCCGGATTTTTATAAAGCGTGTTGCATCCGGTGTAAGAATTCTGCAGAACACGTGCAGCAAGAATAACGGTATTCAGATCGCGGAAACGGTAGAGCCGTGTAAGCGGAAAGGTTTCTTTCGCCGGTTCCTTTTCGGAGGTTTCTTTTTCAGCCGGTGCTGTTTTGGCATCGGCAGCTTCAGCAGCCATTTTTCTTGCCTCATGGATCTTATTAAACAGATTCAGAATATCATCCGCACCATCCAGAGGTGCCGGAGCAGGCGGTGTGATCGTACTGCTGTTATCATTGCTGGAAGGTGAGAATTTTGCAAAACGTGTATCCAGCTCTTCCGGATCTTCGACTTTCGTAACGATCAGGATTACGGAATCAGAAGAAAGTGGAATCGCTTCTATCATTAAAGGAATATCATTTGCTTCGAAACCAAATTCGTAAGCGGCCTGCTGCATCATATCCCGGAATAAAAGTTTTGCTTTTTCTGTACCATAGGCAAGTTCACTGAGCTTGATCTCGCGCTCAGCAAGATCCTGACGCGTAAGCGTGCAACGAATCTGGTTATCATTGATTTTCTCTATTTTCATATTATCACATCCTATCTTATATATGATGAGTTAAAATATACGTCTGGGCAGGGCGTTAAACCATGCAAGCATACGCCTGTGTCTGTTTGTCCCCTGGCTTAAATAATGCCATACGAATTGTTGTATAGTTTATGACCCTGGCATTATTATATTCACATATTATCAGAAAGTAAAGCAGATTGCTAGTGTAAAATTATAAAAAGAGTGTAAAAACAGCTTGCATTTTAAATACACATAATATATAATAGTCAATATGAGGATGAAGTATTGCTGTGTGCAACATAAACATCAGGAAAGCGAAACGTGTCGCTTTTTATATCTTATGCGGGATTCTCCGCAATATTCCCTAAATAAAACATTTTTTGTACCTCAACCCCTGTTTTGAATTTTTATTTCATTATAAGTAAATCTGACCAGAATCACGAGCCAGGTTTTTCACATGGCTGACTTGAAATTCAAAACTGTATTATGCAGAATTACTTCAACTCATATAGCGAAAAAGGAAAAGCTGATAAAGGAGGTGGATGTATAGGCGGCAGAAAAAAACGGAAGCATCAGTTACATAAAGAATTAAAGGCATATGCAAAAGCCGGTATGAAACTGTGGTTAAATGGAAAGCCGAGTACACCTTCAGACATCGTGCATCATTGTATGGTTCGCGAAGAGGGTGCGTATATGAGAGATTTTGTGAGCGATGATAAGGAAAATATCATAGGAATAGGCTTTGATGATATAAAGTAGACTTCTGGCACAATTCCCCCCGTAGCAGATGCAGAAGTGGTCAAATCATTATGAAAAAAGCAGAGTTCCGACATGTTTCGTTCATAAATATATGATATAATCATAGCAAAAAAGATGTATTCCGTTACGATCAGACACGTTTCGCGAAAATGTTGCACCTTGTGATAAGGGGTTGGAGGTACGATACATGAAGAAAAAAACAGGACATATAAAAGTGGTTGCACTGTTGATCCTGCTGGTTGCCATCGTTGGTATAGGATTCAGGATCATAGACCGATACATACCATCAAAGACGGTATTAGATGGAAAAGAGTATTTCGGTGTGAGCGGCGGTGAGGATGCCGCAGTTGTTCTGCCGGACCGGCTGGAGCAGGGAAAAGCACTGGTAAAGGATGGAACGGCATATATAAGTTATGAATTGGCAAAAGAGAGTCTGAATGATCATCTTTATAAGAACGAAGAAGAGAAGCAGGTAATCCTGACAACGGCAACCGATATTATAAAACTGCCGTTTGACAGTGCAGAGTATACGACTTTGACAGGAAATGGAAGTATGCCGTATCAGATTACCTTTTCTGAAAATGGAAATCTTTACCTGGCGCTGGAGTATCTGGTACAGTATACGGATTTTCAGTATACGGTGGAACAGGAACCACTTCATATTATTATAAATAACCAATGGGGAAGCAAAACATATGCGGATGTGACAAAAGAAGAAAGCATACGTCTTGAGGCAGATATCAAAAGTCCGATTCTCAGAAAAGCGGCAGAAGGTGAAAAGGTTACCATTCTGGAGAGAGAGGATGACTGGGCAAAGATACTGACAGAAGATGGTTATATCGGTTATATCAGGAGCAAACGGCTTGGAGAAAGTTATGAGGAACAGGTGACAAACAGCAGTTTCCAGGCAGCAGAATATACCAGTATCCACAGAGATCATAAGATCAATCTGATCTGGCATCAGGTGACCAGCCAGGATTCCAATGCGGCTTTTTCAGAGGATATGCAGGATGTGACAGGAGTAAATGTGGTGTCTCCGACCTGGTTTTCCATCAGCAGTAATGACGGTGATCTTGCATCTCTGGCAAGTGAGGATTATGTGAGCGCCGCACATGAAAAGGGAATGGAAGTATGGGGTCTTATGGACAATTTCAGCACAGAGATCGACACGACGACTGTTCTTGGAAATACTGCATCCAGAGAAAATCTGGAGGGTCAGTTGATCACGGAAGCTCTGAATCATGGACTGGACGGCATAAACATTGATATCGAGACATTGCCGGAAGAAGCTTCCGAAAGTTATGTGCAGTTTATGCGGGAGTTATCTGTGAAATGTCGAAATAACAATCTGGTTCTTTCTGTGGATGTTCCACCACCATATGATTTTAATACCCATTATAACCGGAAAGCGCTTGGAGAAGTAGTCGATTATCTTATGATCATGGGATATGATGAGCATTATGTCGGCTCAGAAGCCGGATCAGTGGCATCTCTTTCCTATGAAAGAAACGGTATTACCGGCACGCTGGAAAGTGTATCAAAAGATAAGATCATCAGTGGAATCCCGTTTTATACACGATTGTGGAAAACAAATGCTTCCGGTGAAGTGAGCAGTGAAGCGATTGGCATGGATCATGCGGACGAGATTCTGTCACAGTATCAGGTTACAGCAGCCTGGAGTGAAGAGACTTCACAGGATTATGCAGAGTTTACCGATGAGGAAGGTAACTTCTGCCAGATCTGGCTGGAAAATGAAAAATCCATAGAAGAGAAGATGAAACTGGTACAGCAGTATGATCTGGGTGGAGTTGCTGAGTGGAAGCTTGGATTTGAGAGAACCGCGATCTGGGATGTCATAGCAAAATATATGTAATAAAAACAATAAAAACAATAAAAAGACTTGCCTGTCTTGAAAATATGTGATAAAATAGTCAATCGTGAGTGACTGCAAAGCGGTCGCTTAGGAAACATTGTATTCCTTGCTCCCGAAGGTAATAGGGGGCCAGAGACCATAAGGAGGTGCGAAGAGCATGAACAAATACGAATTAACCGTTGTTGTTAACGCAAAAATTGAGGATGACGCAAGAGTAGCAACTGTAGAAAAAGTAAAAGAGTACATTGCACGTTACGGCGGAACCATCACAAATGTTGACGAATGGGGTAAAAAAAGATTAGCTTACGAAATTCAGAAAATGAAAGAAGGATTTTACTACTTCATTCAGTTTGAAGCTGATGCTACTGCTCCGGCAGAAATCGAAAGACATGTCCGTATCATGGAAAATGTTATCAGATATTTATGCGTAAGACAGGAAGCATAAATAAGGAGATTTAGCATGAATAAAGTTATTTTAATGGGACGTTTGACCAGAGATCCGGATGTTCGTTATTCCGCAGGGGAGAGCGGCACATCGGTTGCAAGATATACATTGGCTGTAGACCGCAGATTCAGCAGACGCGACGGCGAAGCAACGGCTGATTTTATCAACTGTGTTGCATTTGGCCGTAGCGCAGAGTTTGCAGAGAAGTATTTTCATCAGGGACTGAAAGTTGTTGTAACAGGTCGTATTCAGACAGGAAGTTACACAAACAGAGATGGAAATAAGGTTTACACTACAGATGTAGTGGTTGAGGATCAGGAGTTTGCTGAAAGCAAAGCGGCGTCTCAGGCAGGCGGAAGCAGCTATGCATCTGCACCTGCAAGACCAGAGCCTAGTGCAGCCAGCGGCGATGGATTTATGAATATTCCTGACGGTATTGACGAAGAATTACCGTTTAATTAGAACATTTAAAGGAGGTTTACAGCAATGGCTTATAATAAATCTGAAAGACCAGACTCTCCGATGAAGAGAAGAGGCGGACGCAGAAGAAAAAAAGTCTGCGTTTTCTGCGGTAAAGAAAACAACGAAATCGATTACAAGGATGTAAACAAACTGAAGAGATATGTCTCTGAAAGAGGTAAAATCCTTCCGAGAAGAATCACAGGAAACTGTGCAAAACATCAGAGAGCTCTGACTGTAGCAATCAAGAGAGCACGTCACATCGCTCTTATGCCATACGTACAGGACTAATCGAAGCGTAAGATAATTTATATCAGATGTAAGATTGCAGAGGTGCACAGAGTGCCAGAGAAAGACTTTTGGATAGAGATATCCGGAAGTCTTTTTTTGGCGCATTAAAAAGTTTCTGTTGGCATTGTTTGATTTTACTATAAAAATTTAAAAACGAAATGGCAAAATATATAAAACGGGTAATTCATATGGATAAAGAGAAAAAAGTGTAGTAAGTTATATGAGTAAAAGTAAAATTTTAAAGGCTGTTTTGTGAAAGTTTACTAATCATAAAGCAACCAGACAAAATTTTAGGGAGGACATATGAGAAGAAGAAAAGGACAAGTATGGAAATAGGGATTCAGCATTGCCCTGGCATGTGCGTTGACGGCAACAGCACTTCCGGCAATTACATCACTGACGGCAGAGGCAGCAGAGAAAGAACTGTTAAAAGCCGGACCAATCAATGCTATGGAAGGACATGTAACACAGGATCAGCCATTTGCAACTGGTACAGGTGGAAGTCAGAAATTCCGTATTCCGGCATTTATCGTTACACAGGATGTCAATCCGACAGGTATTACGACAATGACCAATTTTAAAAGACCGGGACAGGGAATCCTGACATCTACAGACGATATTGTAATTCCATTTTATCATAATGGTATCACAGAAGAAAATGCAAGTATTGTCTGGTCCTCAGATAATGGGGAAATCTGGAGCAGAACGGATGATGTACCAGGAAGTTCTAACGGTGGCTGGTGGTCATCCGAAAGTGAAGTTATCGAACTTTCAGGTGGAACGCTGCGCATGTTCTTCAGAAGTAACCAGGGTGTAATCTGTTAGGCGGATGCAAAGAAAGATGCAACGACAGGGAAATATGTATTTGATAAACCAGTAAAAACAGGAGTTTCCTGTACTTCTACCTCTAATGTGACTGCAATCCGGTATTCCAAGAAAGTGGATGGAAAAGAAGCTATTCTGGTAGCTGTTCCGCAGGGACCGGGTGGTCGTAAGAATGGAATCATTACCATGTTCCTTGTAAATGACGATAAGACTCTGACCGTGAAAAATATATATTCGGTACCAGACAGCAGCAGAACTTATATGTATTCCTGTATGTCAGAATTACCGGATGGCACAGTTGGACTTTTCTGGGAAAACCTTGACGGATATATCCGTTACGATAATTTTGACATTGGACTGCTGATGGGCGGTGGTGAACTGGAAGGACAGAACATCAACGTAAGTCTTTCAAATTTTCTCCAATATGGATAGTTTTTCCAAAACAGAAAATACGGTAAATCTGGAAGACGCAGAATTTAAGATCACCTCTACCAGTACGGCAGATGTTTATACTATTTATAATGAAAAAACACAATAGTATCTGCTTAATAAGGGAGCAAACGATTTCTTTACAACAACTGCCAGCAATATGAAAATAGCAGCAACGACAGACAGTAATCCGGGTACTTTCCGCATCTGTCAGACAGGCGGAACAAGATACGTTGTATTTTATAATGCAAAGATGAATTTTAATGCTAATTCAACGTATAGTGCTGGATTTGCTGGAAGTTATGAACTGGTACTGCTGGAGAAACAGGATCAGGAATCCGCAGGTGATGTAATTCCTGGATATAAGAGAGTATCTCAGATTACATCTGGAAAGAACTATCTGATTTCTTATATTTATCAGGATAATAACAAAAAAGATCATGTGATCATTCTTTATCCGGAAAATGGAACTTCTGCCCAGACAAAACTGGTTGGTGAGAAAACAACAAGAACTACACCGACACAGTGTACACTTACGATCACGGGTATTGGAGAAGGAACTACAACAGTAGTTGTGGATGCTATGACTTACAGCATCAGTTGTGAAGGAAATGAAAAAATCCGTCTGGCAGCAGGTCAGAGTTATGACCTTGGTTCTTCCGAAGTGACTGTAGCAGATTCTTCTGTAGCAGCCATTGAGACACAGACCGTAAAGAAAGATAAAATGTCAGATTATAACACAGCAGTAAAAAACAGTCTGACTACCTTTAAAGAAGAAGTCAATGCAAGCGCACAGCTTCAGGATATTGAGTTTATCGCAACTGCAGATGGCAGTGCATACACACTGTATAACCCGAATACGAAATATTATCTTCTTAACAGCAATGCAACTACTTATTTTACGACAGATAAGGCAACACAGAATATCACAAAAGTAGATGGTCAGGATTCCTTTGAAATACAGAGTCCGACAAATAAGGGTTATGTATATTTCTATAATGAAAACATGGGATTTGACCGTGTAAGTTCAAAAGATGGCTATACAGACAAAGGTGATTTTGCACTGGAGTTCCTGGAAAAACAGTCTACTGTAAGTGACAGCGATCCGATTCCTGGATATAAGCGAGTATCCAGGATTACATCCGGAAGAAAATATCTGATCACGCAGTTTGTGACAAATGGTTCTGAGACAAATATTATTCTTCTGTATCCGCAAAATGGAATAGCAAATCAGACAAAACTGTACCGTCAGGTTACCGAAGAAGAAAAAACACTGAAAGCTTTGAAAACAGGAAAAACAACAGCAACGATCGATGGAAAGACATATGATATCATCGTAGGAAGTGACCTGGCAAAACCAGAAGTTACGCTGACTGCTCCGACAGAAGGACAGACTCTTACAAAAGCAGCAGTAAGTAATCTTTCTAATAAAGTAACCGTAAAAACAATCTGGAAATCTGGAAATAAAGTTCTGGCAGATAACGCAAAAATGGAAGCAGGTAAAGCTTATACAGCGATCATTACTCTGACAGCAACAGGAGCAGATACCGTAGAAGTTACCGGTATTACAGAAAAAGGCAAGAAAAAAGCCGCTGTGAAGATTTCCAGCACTATGAAAGGAAATGGAAAGACTTACAAGATTACTTCTGTTGCAGCAAATGCACTGAAGGGCAATAAAAAGATGACAAGCCTTACGATCGGAAACAATGTAGTGACCATCGGAAAAAATGCATTTGCAAACTGTACAAAACTGAAAAAAGTAACTGTAAATGGAAGCAGCCTTAAGACCATCGGAAAGAATGCATTTGGTGGAGATAAAAAGCTGAAAACCATCAATATGAAGAAAGTAAAATCTCTGAAAACCGTAGCAAAAGGTGCATTTAAAGCTGTTAATAAAAAGGTAACTGTGAAAGTACCGAAAGCGAAAAAGGCAGCTTACAAGAGACTGTTCAAAAAAGGTGGCATTGCAGCGAGCAGAATTAAATGCTAAGCTGACAAGATTATTATATAGAAAGTGATTTTTTTAAAAAGTGTGTGCAGAATCAGATGGAATATTCTGGTTCTGTACACGTTTTCTGTTAAAAGGAAAGACAATCAATAGCAGAGAAATGAATCAGGAGTCAGAGACAGGAACGAAAAATAACCTAAAAACGCTGGACAGGGTTATGAAAATATAGTAAAATTGTGCAATAGTAAACATATATAAAAAGTTTACTTGTCAGAATGTTACAATAAATTTTTAATTTATGGAACAATTCAGGAGGAAAAAGATGAAAAAGAAAAAAATCTGGAGACAGGGGCTGAGCGTAACGCTGGCATGTGCATTGACAGCAACCGCACTTCCGGCTATGATTCCGCTGACAACAAAAGCAGCAGAAGCAGAATTGCTCAAAGCAGGCCCAATTAACGTAACAAAAGACAGTGTAACGCAGGATCAGCCTTTTGCAGCGGGAACAGGTGGAAGCCAGAATTTCCGTATCCCGGCATTTATCGTTACACAGAAGGGAAATCTTCTGGCGGCAGCCGATGCAAGATACGCCACAACCAGTGATGGAGGCGGACTGGATACGATCGCTTCTGTATCAACAGATAATGGAAAGACCTGGAACTATTCTTTCCCACTGTATTTTCCGGACAGTGAGGGTTATAGCGGAACATCAGCAACAACGATCATTGACCCGGCACTGGTGCAGGGAGCAGACGGTGCAATTTACTGTATTGCGGATGTTAATCCGACCGGTATAACAACATTATATACATCACCGGGAGAGGGAACTGGTTATGTAAAAGTAAATGGAGTAGATCGTCTGGCAGTTACCAATGATTATAATAATGCAAGTAAGCAGCCAACGGACAGTGATCAAACCACATACCCTTATTATGTAGGCGATTATGATGATGCCGGATATGCAAAAATTTTAAAGAGAGCAGATGATTCCGAAACCGGTTATGGTGTGGACAAGTGGTACAATCTGTATAAAGTAGAAAATGGAGAGTACAAAGATACTCTGACACAAAAGCAGGTAAATTCTCAGACTGATATTCAGCAGAATATTTTCTACAAAGGATCAGAACTGCATGTATACAATACCGGATATATGATGTATGCAAAAACATATGATGATGGATTTACCTGGACAGATCCGGAAATTCTGAATCCGCAGATCAAACGTCCGACAAAGGAGACTGCACTTCTGGTATCTCCGGGACAGGGGATGCTGACTTCAGACGGTACGATCGTGATTCCATTCTACGATCATGGTGACGGAGAAGAAAATGCAAGTATCATCTGGTCAGATGATAATGGCAAAACATGGAAAAGATCCAACGATGTACCAGGAGCAGCAGCAGGTGGTTGCTGGTCATCCGAAAGTGAAGTTATAGAGCTGGAAGGTGGAACCCTGCGTATGTTCTTCAGAAGCGGAACGGGAGTGGTCTGCTATGCAGATGCAGTAAGAAATACATCCGGTGATTATGTATTTACAAAGCCGGTTAAAACAGGCGTTTCCTGTACATCAACCTGTAATGTGACAGCGATCAGTTATTCTAAAACGATTGATGGAAAACAGGCAATCCTGGTAGCTGCTCCGGGCGGAAGCGGACGAGCAAACGGTAAAGTATTTACATTCCTGGTAGAAGCAGATAAGACGCTGACTTTAAAGAACAGCTATTCAGTAAACAGCGGCACTTATCAGTATTCCTGTATGTCAGAGCTGAAGAACGGAACAGTAGGACTTCTCTGGGAAAATGGCGGTGGAAGCATACGCTATGATAATTATGATATCGCCCAGCTTGCTCCGGGAGCTTCGGTAGATAATCTGGAACTTGGTGTAGATCTGAAAAATGGTGAGACTTACACAAGATCTTATCAGGTAGCAGCCGATAAAAAGACAGGCATTACCAAAAAGCCGGATGAGAAAGTTGCAACAGCAGAGTTACAGCCAGTTGATGGCGAAGAAAAAACAGATATTCCGCTGTATGCACATACAGCAGGACAGGCATCCAGTCTGGACAGCTTTTCCAAAACAGAAGATACGGTAAGTCTGGAAGATGCCGAATTTAAGATTACATCTACTGGTGCGACAGATATTTATACGATTTATAATGAAAAAACACAACAGTATCTGGTGAATACAATCGCAAGCAGTTTCTTTACAACAACTTCCAGCAATATGAAGATAGCAGCAACGGCAAATAGCAATCCGGGTACTTTCCGGATTTGTCAGACTGGTGGGACGAGATTTGTTGTATTTTATAATGCACAGATGAATTTTAATGCGAATACAAACTATAGTGCTGATTTTGATGGAAGTTATGAACTGGTATTGCTGGAGAAACAGGATAAAGAATCAGCAGACGATGTAATTCCAGGATATAAGAGAGAATCTCAGATTACAT
>OGYC01001798.1_pt1 | contig 16789 bp, 13 predicted proteins | sample 1576461 | NCBI WGS metagenome assembly OGYC01 (sample SAMEA3541569, study PRJEB24748) | human gut metagenome | biome: human gut; feature: human-associated habitat; material: faeces | place: China | collected 2012 | reverse complement strand
TTGAAAATGCTGTTTCTGTTTCAGGCAAAAGACTTATTATAGAGCCGATTAAGGAAAAACTTGCTCAAGGTTACAGTTGTGCACTTATGCGTAACGGCGAGCTTTCAAACGAGGACGAAATTGTAAGAGAACTTAATCCTGTAAGTATGACAGAATTTTTTGAAAATCTCAGAGGTCAGGTTAAAGAGTATTTTTCGGAGTAAGGCGGAATTAATATGAAAGCAATTAGACTTCATATAAAACAAAACAGTGCAAATTACAAAAAAGAAGAAACTGTACAAAACCGTATGACATTTCCTTTACCGCCGTATTCAACTGTTATCGGAGCACTTCATAAGGCTTGCGGTTATACATCTTATCATCCTATGCAAGTAAGCGTACAGGGAAAGTACGGTTCTCTAAAAGCAAAAATGTATAAGGACGATTGTTTTCTTAACAGTCTTAATGATGACAGAAATTTGCTTGTAAAAATGAAAAATCCCGATATGCTTTCAAGTGCATATCAGGTTGTGGCTACTGCACAAAAGGCTCAAGGAAACAGCTTTGAAAAAGGCATTACAATTAATGTAATTAATGAAAAATTGCTTGAAGAATACCGCTTTTTAAAGCGTACAAAACGCAGAATTGACAAGCATAAAAAAATCATTAATAAAATGAAAACTCGGCTCAAAGAAATGAAAGCCGATGAAAATGTTTCTGCCGAAGAAGTAAAAGAATTTGATAAGCGTATTAAGCATATAAAGGCTGTGTATGATGAGTACGAAAAGGTAAAGTATACTATTCCGTATTCCCATTTCAGAACGCTTGCAAAAGGCCCTAAGTATTATGAACTTCTCTGCGATATTGAACTTATCATTCATATAGTTGCAGATGAAAATACTATGAATGATATTATGGATAATATCGGAAATCTTACTGCAATCGGCAGAGGAGAGGATTTTGTAGAAGTTCTTGAGTGTGCGGAAACAGAGCTTTTTGATGTTGACGAAGATGTCGATTACGGAGAAGCTGATTTTGATGTTTATATGCCTGTCGAGTATCTCGAAATTAATAAAGACGATATGGATATAATTTCAAAAACGGAAGGCGGATACACAGGCGGTACAAAATATTTAATGCCAAAGGATTACAAAACTGTGCAGTTAAAGGGCGGTATGAGAAAACGAGTGTTTAATCGTGTACCTATTATTTTCTGTCAACTTAACTATATTGAAAACGGTTGTAAAGGCATAATGCTTGACAAAACCGAGAACGGCATATATTCAGTGTTTTTAGCTTGAGGTATTTGTAATGAATATAGAAGATAAACTTGCAAAACCCGACAAAACAATAGGACAACATTCAAATGAGCTTATAGAGCAGGCAAAACTGCTCTATAAGCTCGGTTATATAAAATCTGATGATTTATACGCTGATTTACTTGTTTCGTGTTTAAAACATGATAACGGTAAAGCAAATTCTCAATTTCAAAAAAGAATTACTAAAGGTGGAAATTTTCAACCTGAACAAGAAATTCCACACAGTATACTTTCGACTTTTTTTATTGATAAATCAGAATGTATAAAACCTATAAGCGTATATTTTGCTGTGCTTTATCATCACTATAACAAAGACTCTCCTGTTACAGTGTTTAAAGAAAACCGTGAGCTTATAGAAAAATTCCTTGCTGAATTTGGCTTTGATACAAACTCTTACAATAAAATGAAGAGGAATATTAAGAAAATCAAAGCTTTATTTGAAACCGAACTTTCTGATGAAGAAAAACAATACGCTGTTTTATTAAAAGGTCTTTTACATAAATGTGATTACAGTGCAAGTGCAGGTCTTGACTGCGAAAAGGTCAACGATTTTTTGACTGCTTCTTTAAACAATTGGAAAAATACCCGAAATATACATTACAATGAATTGCAAGAATTTTGCATTAAAAATACAGACAGCAATTTAATTGTAACCGCACCTACAGGTATGGGCAAAACCGAGGCGGGATTGCTTTGGTGCGGGGACAATAAATGCTTTTTCGTTTTGCCGTTAAAAACAGCTATCAATGCGATGTACGAAAGAATTAAAAAGCTTTGCGGAGATAATTCTCAAGAAGATTACAAGGAAAGAGTGGCACTTGTTCACTCCGATATGAAATCCTATTATTTGGAAGATTCAATAATTAGCGGAAAAAATTATGATTTTGCGTATGCACAATGCAGTAAACAGCTTGCACTTCCGATTACAATTTGTACGCCTGATCAGATATTTGACTTTGCATTGAAATATGCAGGTTATGAATACAAACTTGCGGTAGCGTCATATTCAAAGTTTATTATTGATGAGATACAGATGTATTCACCTGATGTTTTGGCTGCAATTATTTATGCAATTGAGATGATTCATACTTTTGGGGGTAAAGTGGCTGTAATTACCGCAACTTTGCCTCCGTTTGTAAGAAACGAGATTGAAAAAATACTCGGAACAGATGTAAAAACATCCGATTTTTCTGATAAAGGAAAGCTAAGGCATAATGTAAAAGTATATGAAAAAAACTTGCAGTCTGACGATATTATAAAAATATTTGATGATACAATATGCGATAAAGTAAAAAAATATCTTGTCGTTTGCAATTCAATTGATATTGCAAATAAGATGTACACCGAAATAAAAAATTCGGATATTAACGCAAGTGTAAATCTGTTTCATTCCAATTTTACAAAAAATGACAGAAAAACTAAAGAAAATGCGATTTTAGCAGCCTCTGAAAAAACTAACGAATGTATGAATATACCTGAAATATGGATTTCAACATCAGTAGTCGAAGCAAGTCTTGACATTGATTTTGATATTCTTATTACCGAGTTATCGGATTTATTTTCTTTGTTCCAACGCTTTGGGAGAGTAAACAGAAAGGGTAATAAAGACTTTTCATCTTCCAATTGTTTTGTATTTACTGAAATTCAAGGTAATGCACATCGTTTTGTTGACGATGATATTCATTCGTTGTCAAAACAGGCGATTTTAAGCGTTGACGGAATTATCTCTGAAGTTCTTAAAAAAGAACTTATAGATGAGTACCTTTCGGTTGAAAAAATCGAAAAATCAAAATATTATCAAGAATATCGTAAAATTTATAAATATTATAAAGAAAATGTCGATTATCTCTCTCTTAAAAAAGATGGAATAAGAAGTATTGACAGAAGCGACGCTGTACCGATTGATATTTATAATCAAAATGAAAGTGCCATAGAAAAAGCTTTGGAAGTTTTAAAATCAGATACTTATTCAAGAGATGATAAACTTAAGGCAAACGAAGAAATACTTGGATTTACGGTTTCCGTACCTAAATTCAGAATTGACGATTACGAAATAAAAAAATTAAAAATGCCATATACTGAATTACCTGTTATTAACAGCAGTTATGATTCCGAATGCGGCATCAGATTTGATAAGGAAAAGAAAACCAAAAAGCAAGATAAATCTGATGATAAGGGAGAACCTGATAATTTTATATGAGGTATGATTATGGACGAAAATAATATTTCGGGTATGCATATTTATTATTACTATGTGTGTAAAAGAAAGCTGTGGTATTTTTCAAACGGTTTGGCAATGGAAAGTGAAAACGAAAATGTCAAAATCGGAAAACTTATAGATGAAACCACTTATAAGCAAAAGAAAAAACATATTATGATCGACAACACAATCAATATTGATTTTATTACCGAGCATAAACTTTTACATGAGGTAAAGAAAAGCAGAAAGATAGAGGAAGCGGGTATTGCTCAACTTAAATACTATCTTTATTATCTGAAAAAGCGTGGGGTAGAGGGAATAAAAGGCAGAATTGATTATCCTTTGCTAAAGCAAAGTCTTAATGTTGAACTTAGCGAAGAAGATGAAAGAGAGCTTGAAAGTGCGGCAGCTGATATAGTAAAAATTATATCGGCTGCTTTGCCGCCAAAATTTAAAAGTAAAAGAATTTGCAAATCATGTGCTTACTATGATTTGTGCTGTATTTGAGGTGATAAAATGCAGGAAAGTTATTACATATATTCGTCAGGCAATTTAACTCAAAAAGACAACACATTAAGATTTACTGCAATTGACGGAAATGTAAAAGATCTTCCGATAGAAAATATTAAAGAAATTTATATTATGAATGAAATAACGGTCACATCTAAATTGCTGAACTTATTTTCAAAATACGGAATACTTGTACATTTCTTCAATTACTATCAATTTTACATAGGAAGTTTTTGCCCAAAGGAAACAAAACTTGCAGGTCAGCTTTTGGTTAAGCAAGTGCTTGCTTACGGCGACTATTCAAACAGATTATCAATAGCAAGAGAATTTATAGTTGCTGCGTCTTATAATATTTACAGAAACTTAAGATACTACAACGGCAGAGGCAAGAATGTGTCAGAGCAAATGGCTGCTATTGAAAATTTGAGGAGAAAACTTGCAGATGTAGAAACCATAGAAGAGTTGATGGGAATTGAAGGCAATATTCGTCAGGAATATTACAAAGCGTGGAATGTAATTATTGATCAGAATATTGAATTTGATAAAAGAGTTTATCATCCTGCCGACAATATGATTAACAGCCTTATTTCATATGTCAATTCTCTTGTATATACAAAAACTCTGGCGGAAATTTATAAAACCCAACTTAATCCTACAATAAGCTATCTTCATCAGCCGGGTACAAGGCGATATTCTCTTGCACTTGATGTTTCGGAAATTTTCAAACCGCTGATTGCGGATCGTCTGATCTTTTCTTTGCTTAATCGAAAACAAATAACAGAAAGCAGTTTTGTAGAAGGACTTAACGGTTTGCAGCTTACCGAAAGAGCGTCACGAATAATTACATCTGAATTTGACGAAAAATTAAAGACAACTATTTTTCACAAAGAACTTAATAAAAATGTTTCTTATCAATTCTTAATCAGACTTGAACTTTATAAACTGATAAAGCACATTATAGGAGAAAAAGAATATAAAGGCTTTGAAATGTGGTGGTAAATATTGTATGTAATTCTTGTATATGATATAATATGTGATGAAAAGGGCAGAAAAATACTTCCAAAGGTATTTAAGATTTGCAAAAAATATCTTGTACATATTCAAAACTCTGTTTTTGAAGGAAACTTAAGTAAAGCAAACTCACTTGCTTTGCAAAAAGAACTTGATGTTTATATCAGAAAAGACAAGGATTCGGTAATAATGTTTCATACCCGTGAAGAACGGTGGATGAATAAAGATTTTCTTGGAAAAACGGATGATAAAACATCAAATTTTTTGTAACGCTTTTATTGTCGACCTGACATAGCACAAAACCCCCGGCAGGTTGACAGAACCTAAAAATCAAGTAATCATCGGTATAGTTGCTTTTGGTATATTGAAATGACAGTAATATTTGATAAATATTTGGTATATCGACAAAACAGCACAGAAAAATGCCGATGATTACTTATCCTTTTATCCCACGGCTATAAATCTATCCATATTGGATTTTAAATATTGCGGAATAGTTCACCTACTTCGTTGCTGGAATACTATAAATCTATCCATATTGGATTTTAAATCTTTCAATTCTTGACTTTGTGATAGCTAAAATATCAGCTATAAATCTATCCATATTGGATTTTAAATTATCCGAATGGATGAACTTTAATTTCGCCTTGTTGCCTATAAATCTATCCATATTGGATTTTAAATACCAAGAAATGCCCCGATTGCTGACAAAACAACTTCTATAAATCTATCCATATTGGATTTTAAATTAACAGTTTTAAATAGAAAAGTGGTGATAAAACTTGCTATAAATCTATCCATATTGGATTTTAAATTTAAAAAACGAAAAAACAATGAAAATTATTGAGTTTCTATAAATCTATCCATATTGGATTTTAAATACACAAACAATTATGTAAAAGGAATTGAATTAAATCCTATAAATCTATCCATATTGGATTTTAAATTTAAACAAACTTTTTGATATTTCTTTTTGTATTGGCTATAAATCTATCCATATTGGATTTTAAATGTCACTAAATCAATAATCATTTTTACTTTAAGCGTCTATAAATCTATCCATATTGGATTTTAAATACTCCAAATTGCCATATATACATAACAGCCGCTTTGCCTATAAATCTATCCATATTGGATTTTAAATCTGATCTTTGCCAAAATTGTCGATTGTGAGTGTTGCCTATAAATCTATCCATATTGGATTTTAAATAAACAAGAAATCATTTTACGAAATTCATCTAATGCTATAAATCTATCCATATTGGATTTTAAATCTTTGCAAACATTAATTGATATTCAACAGTATTTTCTATAAATCTATCCATATTGGATTTTAAATTAATTTTAACATTCTTGGCGAACTCGACAATTTCATCTATAAATCTATCCATATTGGATTTTAAATTGCTTTTCTTCTCAGTCTCTGAAATGGATTTATTTGCCTATAAATCTATCCATATTGGATTTTAAATTTCTTTAGTTACATAAAGTTAATGATTGTATCGATGCTATAAATCTATCCATATTGGATTTTAAATGAAACTACAAAAGACCCAATTTCAATGATGGGTCGTCTATAAATCTATCCATATTGGATTTTAAATGGAATAACATCTCTTAGTTTTTCATCTCTTGAAAACTATAAATCTATCCATATTGGATTTTAAATGCTTATGCCATTTGTGATACAGAAATCAAAGTCAATCTATAAATCTATCCATATTGGATTTTAAATATTGTAAAAGACATTTTTAATTGGTATATACAAGCTATAAATCTATCCATATTGGATTTTAAATAACTTAATACGGGATTTGATTCAAATGGAAATGCAACTATAAATCTATCCATATTGGATTTTAAATAGAAAACCTGTATTTATATATTAATGGCTTCGGTCACTATAAATCTATCCATATTGGATTTTAAATACGGTTAATGTATTCTCTAATATCATCAAGTGACTTCTATAAATCTATCCATATTGGATTTTAAATTTATTTGAATGGCTCAAAGGGCAATCTAAACAATCACTATAAATCTATCCATATTGGATTTTAAATCAACGACTATGTTCTTAACGAAATGCTTAGCTTAACTATAAATCTATCCATATTGGATTTTAAATCAACATTGAGTTTGACGGTGTGCATTCGAGAGTTAACTATAAATCTATCCATATTGGATTTTAAATCAATGTTCATACGCACATTAAAGGATTCACTTTTGCTATAAATCTATCCATATTGGATTTTAAATCTTGAAATTGTCGAACAGAAGTTCTATAATTTAATCTATAAATCTATCCATATTGGATTTTAAATTCCTATCTCGGCGATATACTGGTCTGGGATACCTTGCTATAAATCTATCCATATTGGATTTTAAATTTTTACATCAAAAAAGGAGTGTTTCAAATGGCAGAACCTATAAATCTATCCATATTGGATTTTAAATTTGTTTGTAGTCATCCCGAAAGACCATTTACGAATGCTATAAATCTATCCATATTGGATTTTAAATAAACATTTAACGCAAAAGTCTGACAAAACGGTTCCACTATAAATCTATCCATATTGGATTTTAAATCCGGTAATACTTTCAACATTGTGCGGTGCAAACACTATAAATCTATCCATATTGGATTTTAAATTGTGACATATTCTCAACATCACTAATACCCATCTCTCTATAAATCTATCCATATTGGATTTTAAATTCTGCATATTGATAACAATATCTTTTCGCTCCGAGCTATAAATCTATCCATATTGGATTTTAAATATTCCTGCGTCGCCGCACTCAATAGCCAAACCGCCCTATAAATCTATCCATATTGGATTTTAAATTGTGTCAAACGCAAAGGGAAAACGCTAGCGTTTTCCCTATAAATCTATCCATATTGGATTTTAAATGTCTACCTGTATAAACACGCAAGCCGTAGAGCTTGACTATAAATCTATCCATATTGGATTTTAAATATTGAGCGTATACATTCTAAATCTATTGATAAGCGTCTATAAATCTATCCATATTGGATTTTAAATAAGGTAAAGCAGGTAAACTAACAGGCTCACTTGCACTATAAATCTATCCATATTGGATTTTAAATAGCTCATTGCCGGCAACAAGAGCATTAAGAAAACAACTATAAATCTATCCATATTGGATTTTAAATGATTCTGTTCAATCTATTCAAGAACTTAATGCAAAACCTATAAATCTATCCATATTGGATTTTAAATTACTCTTCATAAAACTTTTGAATGTTTCTTATTAGCTATAAATCTATCCATATTGGATTTTAAATCTCATCTTTAAAATAATCTACTTATGCGGTTTAGGCTATAAATCTATCCATATTGGATTTTAAATCGGTCTTGGAAAACTTGCGAAGTAATGACACAATGCCTATAAATCTATCCATATTGGATTTTAAATACGGAAAATATTTGTAGTTGGTTTGATATTAAACCTATAAATCTATCCATATTGGATTTTAAATATTGACCAAAAGGGTTGTGAAGGTGATCAGGCACTTGCTATAAATCTATCCATATTGGATTTTAAATTTGAAGTTCAGAACGGTGACGGCTATTATGATGAATCTATAAATCTATCCATATTGGATTTTAAATGTGAGTATTCGTCAAAATAAGCCTTTGACTTCTCCTATAAATCTATCCATATTGGATTTTAAATTTACACAAGGTCGGTTAAGGTATATACTTATGATGTCTATAAATCTATCCATATTGGATTTTAAATGCGCATACTCGTATTCTGCATTTAAATCACGCTACGGCTATAAATCTATCCATATTGGATTTTAAATGAATCTAACAAGACCGAGAAAAGAAGAAATAATAAAACTATAAATCTATCCATATTGGATTTTAAATTATGGAGTATTTGTTGACACATTAACAGGAAACCAACTATAAATCTATCCATATTGGATTTTAAATAACACTGTAAAATCAGTATTTATAAACTTTAATATTCTATAAATCTATCCATATTGGATTTTAAATAGAAAAAAAACACCAATTACATTCTCACATTCTTGCTATAAATCTATCCATATTGGATTTTAAATCTGCTTTCTGCTTTTGTCGGTCTTGGACTTACTGCACTATAAATCTATCCATATTGGATTTTAAATACGGCTATTTTATTAATAATAAAGAGGCTTGTAATTCTATAAATCTATCCATATTGGATTTTAAATTTAAATCACGCTACAGACATTTTAAGCGCCCCTCGACTATAAATCTATCCATATTGGATTTTAAATTCTACTTGGTAGGTGATTCAATGTCAGATTTTAACTATAAATCTATCCATATTGGATTTTAAATGACGATGTTAATATACAGTTTTTCCAAGTTGCAATTTTCTATAAATCTATCCATATTGGATTTTAAATGACGGCAAGAAGGATGATTGCGTAGTGTGTCACTTCTATAAATCTATCCATATTGTATTTTAAATTTAATGATAGATTAAAGGTTGTACGCACAAATTTAGGCTATAAATCTATCCATATTGGATTTTAAATAAAGATTATTCCGCTGATGAAATTATCGAAAATGTCTATAAATCTATCCATATTGGATTTTAAATAAAAAGGTCATTGCTATGGTGTCGGGTGATTTCTGCCTATAAATCTATCCATATTGGATTTTAAATATGATGGCTCGCTGGGAGAACATTGACGCAACAAGCCTATAAATCTATCCATATTGGATTTTAAATTAAGTCTTGAAATCGTTGAATTTAAGCTGTCACGCTCTATAAATCTATCCATATTGGATTTTAAATGGCACATATGGTAGAGAAATTGCATCTTTTAAGAACTCTATAAATCTATCCATATTGGATTTTAAATAGCAACGAACTTAAAACAGGATTACCGCTGATAATATCCTATAAATCTATCCATATTGGATTTTAAATTTAAAAAGCTGCTGCAGAGATATACTCTCAAGTCATCTATAAATCTATCCATATTGGATTTTAAATTTGCCGTTTTCGCTTGTGTCTGTGTTTACCTCAATACTATAAATCTATCCATATTGGATTTTAAATTTGTATAAACAGTGGGCAGTATGCGTGGCTGCCGTTCTATAAATCTATCCATATTGGATTTTAAATTCAAGTTATCACCTCTGTTAAGCATATATACATATCTATAAATCTATCCATATTGGATTTTAAATAAGGGTCATTACTACCACTTGAAATAAAATAACTTACTATAAATCTATCCATATTGGATTTTAAATAATTTTTTGGAACATATAAAAGGGCGCTTTGCTGACTATAAATCTATCCATATTGGATTTTAAATTTCAGTGAGTTAAATGGTCGATATTTTTATAAAAAACTATAAATCTATCCATATTGGATTTTAAATATAAGCATTTGGGATAATGTAAAGAATATTCCTTCACTATAAATCTATCCATATTGGATTTTAAAAAAATCGTTATTTTTGAATCAGAGAATGCAGACGGCGCTATAAATCTATCCATATTGGATTTTAAAACACAAACAACAAGGTCGCCATTTTCGTTAAAGTAACTATAAATCTATCCATATTGGATTTTAAAAAAGAAAACCAAAAAATTGTTATGTTATCGGAGTTTGCTATAAATCTATCCATATTGGATTTTAAAAGCTATAAGATTATAATTTCCGCTTTCTTCGTCAACACTATAAATCTATCCATATTGGATTTTAAAAACACAAAAATTAAATTTGAGGTTGAAACGAGTGTTGACTATAAATCTATCCATATTGGATTTTAAAACTTCTTGCGGCTTTTGTCGGTCTTGGTCTTATCTCGCTATAAATCTATCCATATTGGATTTTAAATTTTTCATAGTAAAAACTTGTTGTCTCAATATCAAACTATAAATCTATCCATATTGGATTTTAAAGCAATCAACGCTGTAATGATTTCTGTACTCATTTATCTATAAATCTATCCATATTGGATTTTAAAGCTGAACACGGGCTTCACCAATAATTGATTTTTCCGCTATAAATCTATCCATATTGGATTTTAAAGTTTTCATATTGAAATTAGAATTTACGCCGATTGCGCTATAAATCTATCCATATTGGATTTTAAAGAGCGAAAAATTGTTGCCTAGTTCGTCAAAAACAAAATCTATAAATCTATCCATATTGGATTTTAAAGAACACCCCAAGAATACAGCAAAAATTGATTATAGTCTATAAATCTATCCATATTGGATTTTAAAGTTTGCTGAAAAATCGTTCAAAATAGCTGTTGTATCCTATAAATCTATCCATATTGGATTTTAAAGATACAAAAGCCGTTTTCGCTGTTCTTTGTGAGTTCTGCTATAAATCTATCCATATTGGATTTTAAAGGTTTTTTCAATATCCGAGCCGCTTGCAGTTTTTACCTATAAATCTATCCATATTGGATTTTAAAGTTGGAATTATCGAACAACCGTTCTCATAGTAAAAACCTATAAATCTATCCATATTGGATTTTAAAGAACAATTCAGTTTTTCAAAACATATTAAACATTAACTATAAATCTATCCATATTGGATTTTAAAGGTTCCGCCCCCGCTCACATTCAAAATAAAGTTATATCTATAAATCTATCCATATTGGATTTTAAAGGAAAAAGCAGAGGAAATAAAGAACGCAGGTTCTGACTATAAATCTATCCATATTGGATTTTAAAGAACACTTCGGTTTTTCAAAACATACTAAACATTAAAGCTATAAATCTATCCATATTGGATTTTAAAGCTTCTCGTTTGAATGTAGTATCAGCGTATTTGACTAACTATAAATCTATCCATATTGGATTTTAAAGAAAACAATTTCAGTCAAAAAAACTTTTGAACTTGTTCTATAAATCTATCCATATTGGATTTTAAAGTTCCATTCGGAAATATCAATACACTTCGCTTTTTCACTATAAATCTATCCATATTGGATTTTAAAGTAATAGTTCAGAGCAACTCTTGGAGCATTTGTGATACTATAAATCTATCCATATTGGATTTTAAAGTTTCAACATTTAAACACATAAATTCACACTCTGTTTCTATAAATCTATCCATATTGGATTTTAAAGTCAACTACAACAGGAAGAAGGATGTCAATCAGTTCACTATAAATCTATCCATATTGGATTTTAAAGAGTAGAATGTTTTTCGGTGTGCTTTCCGTTACACCGTCTATAAATCTATCCATATTGGATTTTAAAGTAAAAAATAAAAGGTACGATAATATATACCGTACCTCTATAAATCTATCCATATTGGATTTTAAAGAAAGGATTCGAGTGCGGTTCGCATATAAACAGGTCCCTATAAATCTATCCATATTGGATTTTAAAGTTGGATGTTGACGATTTAATAGACTTAAGCCCGTCCTATAAATCTATCCATATTGGATTTTAAAGAGCTGATTGAGTTTTTCCCAATTAGTAGCAACTCCTATAAATCTATCCATATTGGATTTTAAATAGAGATTAAGTTCTACACCGACTACACGCAAAAGCCTATAAATCTATCCATATTGGATTTTAAATCACTATTTCGGGTGTCATTATTGGTTGTTCTGTATTCTATAAATCTATCCATATTGGATTTTAAAAAAGACTGTACGAAATGCTCACGGCTTATTGTCTGCTCTATAAATCTATCCATATTGGATTTTAAATCAAAGTAATTTTCAGTTCTTGAACAATCAATCATTCTATAAACCTATCCATATTGGATTTTAAAACGATAACCCACAAGTCCCACATCAGACATTCCTGCACTATAAATCTATCCATATTGGATTTTAAATGCTAAAAAAACCGTTACGCTAAAGGAAAATGTTACTCTATAAATCTATCCATATTGGATTTTAAAGTCAATCTTCAGTGTGTTAGATGAGTTACCATATTCCTATAAATCTATCCATACTGAATTTTAAATTTATCAACAAGAGCGATTGTTTTCTCTGATGATTCACTATAAATCTATCTAAGCCGGATTTTAAACGCAACAGTATCCGTTGTAACTGAATACATCAAAGTAACATTACCTAATCTGCAACAATTAAACCCGAGTATTTTATATTCTATTGTAAAATATATTTTCTTATTGGAATAATAGAGGGGGAAAGTTTTGTTATAATTAAAGAAATATATTTGAACGGAGGTATTTTCAATATGTTAAGTGATATTGAAATCGCTCAGGCTGCGACCTTACTCCCGATTAAAGAGGTTGCCGCACAGATCGGAATTAAAGAGGATGAGCTGGAGTTTTACGGCAAGTATAAGGCTAAACTTTCAGACGAACTTGCCAATCGTTTGGAAAATGAGCCGGATGGAAAACTTGTTCTTGTTACAGCTATCAATCCAACCCCCGCTGGTGAGGGTAAAACAACTACTTCTGCCGGTCTTGGTCAGGCTATGGCTAAGATTGGTAAAAAGGCTGTAATCGCTCTAAGAGAGCCTTCACTTGGCCCTGTATTTGGTATTAAGGGCGGTGCTGCAGGCGGCGGTTATTCTCAGGTACTTCCTATGGAAGATATTAATCTTCACTTTACAGGCGATATGCACGCTATTACTTCTGCAAACAATCTTTGCTGTGCAATGCTTGACAATCATATTCAGCAGGGTAATGTTCTCGGGATTGATCCTCGCCAGATCCTTATTAAGAGATGTCTTGATATGAACGACAGAGCTTTGAGAAATATTGTTGTCGGTCTTGGCGGCAGAGTGAACGGTATTCCGCGTGAGGACCACTTTATAATTACTGTTGCATCTGAAGTTATGGCTATCCTTTGCCTTGCTGACGATATTTCTGATTTAAAGAAAAGACTTGGTAATATTCTTATTGCTTATACATATGCAGGCGAGCCTGTTTTTGCAAAGGACATCAAGGCTGACGGTGCTATGACAGCTCTTCTTAAAGACGCTATCAAACCTAACCTTGTTCAGACACTCGAGGGTACACCTGCTATTATGCACGGCGGTCCTTTTGCCAATATTGCTCACGGCTGTAACAGCATTCGTGCTACAAAGCTTGCGTTAAAACTTGCCGATTACTGTATTACAGAGGCAGGCTTCGGTTCAGATCTCGGTGCAGAGAAATTCTTTGACATCAAGTGCAGATATGCAGGCTTTAAGCCGTCTGCCGTAGTTATTGTTGCTACTTGCCGTGCGTTAAAGTACAACGGCGGTGTGCCTAAGACAGAGGTTTCTGCAGAAAATCTTGAGGCTCTTAAAAATGGTATTGAAAACCTTGGCGTTCACATTGATAACATGAGAAAGTACAATGTTCCCGTTGTAGTTGCTATCAACCAGTTCGGTACAGATACAGCAGAGGAACTTGAGTTTATCGAGAGTTACTGTAAATCTAAAGGCGCAGACTTTGCTCTCTCAAATGTATTCTCAAAGGGCGGAGAAGGCGGTACAGAACTTGCCAAAAAGGTAGTAGAGGCTTGCGAAAAGCCGTCTAATTTTGCTCCTATTTATTCAGATGACCTTACAATCAAAGAAAAGGTTGACAAAATTGCAAAAACAATTTACGGTGCTTCAAGAGTAAACTATACAAAGGCTGCCGAAAAGGCATTGAAGCAGATTCAGGCTCTCGGCGGTGAAAAACTTCCTGTTTGTATTGCAAAAACACAATATTCGCTTTCTGATGACCCAACACTTCTCGGTGCTCCAAAGGATTTTGAAATCACAGTAAAGAATCTTACACTTTCAAACGGTGCAGGATTTGTAGTTGTATATACAGGTGATATTATGACAATGCCGGGTCTTCCGAAAGTTCCGTCGGCAGAGAAAATTGATGTTACCGAGGAAGGAAAAATTAACGGTTTATTCTGATGATTACTGTAAATACTCATAATGCCCGTGAAACAGAGGCACTCGGCGCAAAAATTGCCGAAAAGTTGTGCGGCACGGAAGTAATCGCTCTTTTTGGCGGTCTTGGTATGGGCAAGACTGCCTTTACAAGAGGACTTGCCAGTGCGCTCGGTGCAGGAGAAAATGTTTCAAGCCCTACATTCGCTCTTGTCAATGAATATTCGGGTAAGTATAATATTTTTCATTTTGATATGTACCGTGTAAATACATGGGATGATTTGTATTCCACAGGATTTTTTGATTATATTGATAACGGTATAATCATTATTGAGTGGAGTGAGAATATTGAAGAGGCTTTGCCTGCCGATTGTATTAAAATCAGAATCAGTAAGGGCGAAAATGATGATGACAGAATTTTTGAAATTGAAGGTGTTGATCTGCAATGAAAATTCTTGCAATAGATACAAGTGCCACAGCTGCGTCAACCGCAATTTGTGACGAAAACAAAATAATAGGTGAGTTCTTTATAAATACAAAACTTACTCACAGCAGAACACTTATGCCTATGGTTGAAAGTCTGCTTGCAAACACAAACCTAACGACAGCAGATATTACCGCCGTTGCGGTAAACTGCGGTCCGGGTTCGTTTACGGGTGTAAGAATCGGTGTTGCAGCGGCTAAAGGACTTGCTTTTGCCGATGATTTGCCTTGCATAGAGGTATCGACGCTTGAAAGCCTTGCGTATAATTTGCAATCTGCAAATGGGATAATCTGTTCTGTTATGGACGCTCGCTGTTCGCAGGTTTATAATGCGCTTTTTAAATGTGATGGCATAAAGCCCGAAAGACTTTGCAAAGACAGAGCTTTGTCTGTTGCCGAGCTTTCAGAAGAACTTAAGAGCTATGACGAAAGAATTATACTTGTGGGTGACGGTGCGGAGCTTTGCTATAATGCTATGAAAGAATTATTACCAAATGTTGAACTCGCACCAATCAGTATAAGATTTCAAAGAGCGTCATCAACAGCAGAAATTGCTGTACAAAAATTTAATGACGGAGAAGTGCTTTCGGCTGCGGAACTTATGCCGATGTATTTAAGACTGCCGCAGGCTGAAAGAGAACTTAAAAAGAAAATGGAGGAAAAGAAATGTTAGCACTCGGATGTGACCACGGCGGATATAACCTTATCTGCGCAATTAAAAAATATCTTGACGAAAAGGGTATTGAATATAAAGATTTTGGTACTTACAGCACAGACAGCGTTGATTATCCTGTTTACGGCTATAAAGTTGCAAAAGCAGTAGCAAGCGGCGAATGTGAGCTTGGTATTCTTTGCTGTGGTACAGGTATCGGTATTTCAATGGCAGCAAACAAAGTTAAGGGTATTCGTGCGGCAGTTGTAAGCAATGAATTTTGCGCTGAAATGACACGCAGACACAACCACGCAAATATTCTTTGTATGGGCGGCAGAGTTACAAGCGAAGAAGATGCTGTTAAATTTACAGAAATTTTCCTCAATACTCCCGAAGAGGGCGACAGACACTTAAAGCGTCTTGCTATGATTGATGAGATTGAGGCAGGTACTTTCAAGGTTGACTGATTTCGGGAGATTTTTATGTCCGACGAAGAATTAGAGGTGTTGAACGACATCAAATATATTTTTTTATGTCTGTTATGCTTGAAAATAAACTTGATGATGTGAACGCAAAAATTGATGTAACCAATATGCTGTAAAACGAACTAAAGGGTTATGGTTTTGAAAACTCTTTTGTTTAAGTTACCAAACAGCAGGCTGTTTGGCTATCGTCAGATTGCATAAACGGAAAGTATTTGTGGGCTTTGCCCACACCCACAACCTTTAAAAAGGTTGACCAAACTTTTATAATTGCTTGGCTAAACTGTGAG
>OGYC01001789.1_pt1 | contig 16856 bp, 18 predicted proteins | sample 1576461 | NCBI WGS metagenome assembly OGYC01 (sample SAMEA3541569, study PRJEB24748) | human gut metagenome | biome: human gut; feature: human-associated habitat; material: faeces | place: China | collected 2012 | reverse complement strand
GCGAAAACAGGCCTGTGATTACAGTTGTCAGAATACTATACCGGCCTTTGATGTGTTCGACTTTTTCCCTGTTTTCCATCTCAACGTATCGCCACCTTATCACTTTTGACATATAAAATTCTGTTAAACAACAGGCAGACAAGTATTTACTCCACCCGGTACGCGTGAATCACATAACGCTCAAGACCACCGACATAGGGGCTCCAGCAGGTGGAAAGAGTGAGCGCCCGGGCCCCCGCGGGCAGGTCAACGCCGGTGTCGTACTCCGACATGGCCTGCAGTTCCTGCAAAAAGGCGTCGTATTCCGCTCCTTCGGTGCGGCCTGTGCGGTAGAGTTCTTCGGTATCGGTTGCCGCATGGCAGGAGAAGACGCGCCAGGTCTGCGCACCCTCCGGCGTATACAGCGTAAAGGTCGGGTGTTCGCGGTAAAATTCCGCGTCGCGGTAGTTCAGCACGCCGCTGAACATACTGCCGTCATGCAGGTTGTGTCCGTAAATCACACGGTACAGTTCCTCATCGCCGCCGGTGGGCGCGGCAAAAAACAGGCAGCCCGCGGGGGATTCGCTGCCGTCAAAGCTACGGTGCAAATACGTCTGGTTAAACCGCCTGGACATTACGTACCCATGCCTTTACCGCGCTTTTGTACGCTTCAGCCGCAATATAAGCGGCCAAGAGGGACACTGCAATTGCAATGCTGGATCGAACAATCGTTTCTGCCGTTTGGTCCGCAAAATATGCCCCTACTGTAAATAGCACTGCGACAGCGCAAAGCAACGCCATTTCTACCGCAACCATGCAGAGACGTTCTGCCCGTTCATATTTTTGATCGCTGGCCCCGTTTAGCTTCAAGCGATGAATGTACGCATTGCTATATGTAAAGAATCGTTCGCACTGCTCTTTCGTGATTTTCCTGTCAACCGGGATTCCTTCCGTGCTAAAAAATGCATATGCGTTCATCGTATATGCTTCCAGGTCATTTTTGTTTTTAATGATGTCGCTTCCTTCCCAGAGAAATGTTCCCACCGCTTCCCGTTGAACGCAGAACAGCTGTGACTCCAAGACTCTCGACGCCTCTAAAATAAGCCAGGAAAGGAACGTAAAGGAGACTTCAATGATAATTCCCTCAATAATTGTGTTGTGCGGGCCAGAAATTTGCAGTGCAAGCAAATCGATGGGATATATCCCGACAAAATATGTGCGCCTCCTTCTACCGATTCCTTGTGTTGAAAGAAAATGCTGCCAGTCAGCATTTACCGTCCGGCAGCATTTCTTTTTGGCTTATTCAGCCCGTTTCAGTTCTACTCGTTATTCGTCCTGTTTGCTTTTCCGTTTTCTGGCAACGATCAGCACCACAATGGCCACCGTTGCAACGATCAGGATGACCACCAAGCCCATCAGCGGGAAAGCGTCGCTGGTCTGCGGCACATGCCAAGGAGCTGCAGTGGGCGCAGGCGTCGCGCCCCAGGTTCCATCTTTGATGGCCTGTTCAATCTCAGGGTGATCGTCAGAACCAGCGGGCGGTACATAATCCATGTGGTTCGTAACCGTCACAGTATTGCCATCGGTAGTATACCGTGCATCATATCCGGTCGGGACCTGTTCTTCTACCGTCCACTCGTAGCGGTCATCCAACTGCTGCCAAGTGTACGTCCACTCGTTACCAGCATCCAGGGTGGCGGTCGCGTAAACCTCACCATCACGCAGCAGATCGACATTCACGCTGGCCGGGCGGCTGGGGTATCCGTTATCCTCCCAGACTTTGTTGACTGTCAACGTTTCGTAGGTGATGCCTTCGGCCAAAAACACCCAGTCCACTTCGCCGACGCGGTTGGCGTAGTCATTCCCCAGCTCGATGGGGACTTCCAGTTCCAGGTCCAGCGTCAGTGTCTCACCGTTGGCGATGTCGCCCAGGCAGACATTTTCCGTCAGCTCATCCGGCTGGTCGGGGGAGCTTTCGTAAATCAGTTCGGTGCCATTGTAGACACGCATGGTCAACTGCGACAGGAAATCCTGCATCGAAGCAACGGTCTCACCGCCCTGATAGACGGGCGGGTTGGCCGCCTCGTCATGGGGTTCCGCCCGCAGGTAGACCCGGATCAGATCGCTGTCTGCGGCTTCGTTGGTGATCTCGACGGTATCCTTCAACAGATCGCCGGGCATAGCACCTTTCAGGCCGTCAAACAGGTCGGTATCGGTGTAGGCGCTGTCCGAAGTGATGGCAAACCCTTCCTGCGCACCCTTAAACGTGACAGCGGAATCCGCAAAGGCCGGCAGGGACAAGCCCATGGTCAGTGCCAGCGTAAAGGCCAGCGCGGAAAGCTTCTTAAACCAGTTTTTCATCTCCGCACCTCCTTAGTTCTGGCTGGGATACGGCGTAACGCCCCCATCAGAGATCGTCACGCCCCAGGCAGTCCCTGCGGCCTCTTTCGGCTCGCTCTGGATGGCTTCCGCCATAACTTCAATGACCTGTTTTCCCCCGTCGGCGTCATCGTAATGGTCTTTAAGGGAAATCTCGTCAATCAGATTTGCTTCCGGACTGTCCCCCGGCTCCACAGGTTTTGTGTAATAGTAATAGCCATCGTACAGCACCCAGCCGCTTCCCGGAGTAAACTCGGGAATCGCCGCGCTGCCGCCAATGTGCTCCCCTTTTGCGTTTACCCGGTAGGTTACCAGTTTCACCCGGATGTACGCGGCTGTATCGCCGGTATTCGTGACATTCACGTCTTTCTTGGTCGTTCCGTTAAACTCTTCCGTCACCTTGCAGCTCATATTGGCGGGCTGGAAAGTATTTTTCACGGGGTCTGTTTTCGTAAACAGATAGGCAAGGGTTGCCCCAATTGCCGCCACTGCGATGAGCAGGAGGGAGACAAGCACCAGGCCAATTTTGTTGATACCTTTTCTGTTTTTGCTGTGATACATAGGTCTTTCCCTCCTTCCTTAATTGGTGGCGGAGACGCCAGACACATTCGCGATCACATCGCTGAAAGCATTGAGCCAACGGTCATCGTTTTTCCTATTGGTGCAGGTAATGGAACCGCTTGGCGAATTTTTGCTCAAATTCACGCTGGAAGCAGGATCGATCGTCCCGTCATAGCGCCAGCTCCAGCCGTCATCCTCCTGGATGGTATAGCTGCCAACTGGCAGCTCGCAAATGGTCGCGCTCTTGTTGCCGACAATGGTAACTTCAGAGTAAGGCACGCCGTCCTTCAGGATGCTAAACACATAAGGTTCGTCGTCAGCGCCGCCACGCTTGGTAATGGTAAGCTGGCAGGTCTTGGTGTGAAGAAGGAACTTGTAACCCTCCGGCACGTTGCAGGTCTCGCCATCGCAATCTGTATGCTGGAACATCGTGTACTGATCGACATTAGTCCCGTCCAGGGTTACCGAGACGGCTACGGGCACGTCCTGCTTGGTGTTCACCTTTCCGTCATTGATCTTGCTTTGGTCCGGCGTAATTGTCAGGCCCAGTGCAGGGGCCGTTCCCATCGTGCCGGTGTCGGCCACAGCATCGCCATGTTTCCACACAGTGGTTGTCAGGCAGGTATTCAGCTCATCCGTGTCAGGCACATCCGCGCCATACCATGCTTCGCCGTCCTTAAAGGTCAGCTCCGGCTTGTAGACATTGATGCTGCCGGTACCGCTGCCGGTCTGTTGCGTACTCGTCCCTTCATTTTTTGGGGAGACCGTAACGGCAACGGTATATGTCTGATCGTTTGTCAGGTCAGTAAAGTCCATCACCGTGGTACCGTCCGCATTTTTGACCTCTACTTTGATATCCACGTAGGCGTTTTGCCATGTCTCCAAGCCATGGTTTAGCTCGGTAAGGTCAAGTTTGACATCACCGACCTTGACTGTGGTCTGCCCTTGCAAATCGCTGGCCGATACATCCTGAAGGAGGTACACGTTTTTATTGGCGGCAGTGACAGAAACCTCGCCGATGGGGACATCTACTACCGGGTCCGGAGCCGTCACAGTCGGGTTTTGCGCCTCTGCATTCTCATATACGCCGGCGCCGTTGTTGGTGGGGACCTGGTTGCCGCCCAGGAAGCCCTCTTTGGGGTCCACGGTAAAGGAGATTTCCAATTTGTTGCCCCTGTATGTGGTTTGGCCGTCCTTGGTCTCGGTGCCGCACCAGTTCTCGGAGAAATCGAATCCGGTAACCTCCACCTTACCATCGTCAGTGATAGAAGCTGTTGCCCCCATGGGATTGCCTTGATTTTCCTGCCACTGGTTTTCCCCCGTATACCGATAGGTCTTCAGTGTAATATCGGCCACTGTTGCACCTTCGGGCAGGGTGAACGAGTCTGCAATGACATCCCGGACGACTGCGTGTTCATCCAGCGTTGTGGCGGAACCGCCCTGCTCGATCTGGTCGGAAATCTGCTCAAAGATGTCGTTCAGGGTATCGGCGTCCGCCGCGGAGAGGTAATAACTGGGATTTTGTGGCGTACCGTTGTTGGAGGACACTTGCTGCATGAACCAGTTGGAAGCCGCAGGTAGAGAAGAACTATTATCAACCAAATTTTGGTTTGGCTTCGTTCCTGCACTGGTTGCATCCGCGCCTTCAAAAATGCCCACAGTATATACCGTCACACCCATTTTCTTAATGCGTCCGGCTATGTTGATAGCGCTATTTGCTGTACTAAGGTTAAAGCCATTGCTTGTATTTGGCGCGCCGTCTGTGAAAAGGATCACGACACGGTTTCGCTCCTCGTTTTCCGGCACAGGGTTGGCCTTCAGAATATTCTCGGCCATTTTCATACCCAGATCGGCCTGCGTTGCGCCATTGCCAGTCAGCGCAGCGATGGCGTTATCCACCATTGTCTGACCCGATTGGGTATCCATATCCTGCAAAACATCTACATAATTTTTCTGCAGAATATCCTCATAAGCTATGCCCACATAGCCACTGTTCCAGCCATTAATTGACAGCAGCTCTGTGTTATTGCCATTACCGCTCGCGCTGGCAAAGCCAACCACCGCCACGCGATGGTTTACATCATCCTCAGTGCCGAGTTCTCCGTCTTTACCGGCCGCTTTCTCGGAGACACTATCCGCGAAATTTTGAACCGCCGACTTCAGTGCTTCCAAGCGGGTGATGTCGGAATCTTCCCGTCTATACAGAGTGAAATCCGGCCGGGTAGCAGCCCCTTGAGATGTGCCAATGGTTTGTGTTTCACCATTTTGGTCCGTATATGTATAGGTGTATTCGAATACCGTCTCCTCGCTGCGGAGATACAGCGGGCCCTTACCGCCAAAGTCACGCGGTGAGGTTCTCCTGCCTTCGCTGGAATACGAAGTGTCATCAGGAAAAGTATACGTATATGTATAACCAGAAAAAACGTTGCCTGTTCTGTTTACTGTAACTTCCTGGTAACTCTCATCATCCATCTGGACATAAAGATTATTCCGATTGTTGTAATACCAATTATTGTTTTGCGAACTCTGGCACAGTGTATAGGTATCGCCCGTTTGGACGCTGCGCCTGGTCACAGACACCGTGGCATAACTGCCGTCATCCAGCTTGTAGTACAGATTTCTGTGTGCGAACAAATCTTCGTAATTATTGTGCCGTAGGTAATAATAATCCTCATTAGTTCTGTTGATATACCGCTCAAACGTATAGGAGTTCATGTTGCTGTCCATCGACCCCGACTGGTCCAGTACCAGGACAATGTCGGTGGGGACTTCCGTTTTGCCGCCTGTAATGATCTTCTCGCCGGTGGCGTATGCGTCCAGCTTGATGGTATAGCTTCCATCGTCATTGGCCGTTGCCGTCTTATCGAGGACCATGCCGCTGGTTTCGCCGGGATTTTCCGGTTCCTCCGCAGCCCGCGCCGAAAGCACCGGCACGCCGGGAACCGCAACGCAGGCCAGCATCGTCAAGGAGAGCAGCAGCGATACCGCTTTTGTTCTTTTCATAGTTTCTGCCTTCCTTTCCTTCAGCCTTCCACAGGCGCGCCGAACGGCGCAACCTGGTCAAAATTGACCGTGGGATAGACGATCTCGCTGGGGACCGGCGCGTCCTGCTCGTCCGTGGTTTCCTCCGGCAGATCCTGTTCCTCTGCCGGGGGCATGGCTTCCGGCTCCAGCGCCGCAGCCTTTGCCTCGATCTGCGCGTTTTCCTCATCCGTCAGGGCAAGGATTTCTGCCTCCGACGCCGTATCCGCAATGGCCAGCATTTCGTCAAAGGTATTGCACGCCATCAGACGGTCGAACAAGCTCTGCTCATGGCAGGAGCATGCGCAATCCTGCTTTGTACAATCGTCCGAGCAGCCCGCTATGTGGTCCGTAGCTTCCGCTTTATCAGATTGCACCGGCTGCTTTTGCGTGGCCGCTTTCTGCTGGGAGTCAGCAGCCGCCGATTCAGAAGTCGCCACATCCGGTTCTGCGTCGGTGCCCTCTTCCGCACTTTCTTCCGGTGCGGAACCGGCGTCACTGTTCGGAAGATCAGGCTCCACCTTAACCGCTATGCCGGAATCCGCCCCCCGCACGCTGCCGGCAACGATGCTGCCGCCGGTGTCGACCTCCCCCGCTTCCATAGCCCATACGCCAGGAATGGCAAGGCTGCAGAACATTGCAAAACCCAACAAAACTCCAAGCAATTTTTTGTTTTTCATTTTGCCGCCTCCTTACGTTATGCTTCCGGCCAGCCCCGGGCCTCCAGCACCGTGTCGCCGTTGTTGTCTGCCTGGACCGCGTAGGCGGCTACGTCCACCTCCGCGGCGCTGTTCTGGTACAGGTTATCCATGCCCGTATCAAACGAAACGGTGGTGAACAGCGGCGCAGTCACCTCGCCGGGGGCAAGAACCTCGTTGTAATAGTAATAGCCGTCCTCGCCGGCGGTCCAGTCGGCCTGGTTCATGTCCAGCGCCAGCAGGCTCAGGTCAGGGGTGCCCTCGCCCGCCAGGTCGATGCTCTTGTCCACTTTTACGCGGATATAGGCATCGTTGGCGCCGGTGTTTTTCACCTCAACGATCTTGGTCACCGAGGTACCGGGCATCACATCGTTCACGCCGTCCTCCGGGAAAGGCGTGGTCTTGTCCGTATCGGCCCATTCCTGCAGGGCAATGTCGATACCGCCGGTGGTGATAACGTTATGGGCGGTGTTCTCCGCCGTGTAATACGCCAGCGTGCCGCCGGCCAGCGCTGTAATGCAGATGCATGCCAGCGCGGCAACAAAAAGTCGTTTTTTCATGAATCTCACCTCTTGGGATGTATTGCAGCTTAACCTATACCCCCGTATCGCCGCAGGGCATAGGAGGATACTCAAAAAAGGTTCTTCAAATACCCTCCTATGCCCTGCACCCGGTGGGTGCAGGGCGCGGGGGATTTGCTTGTGTAACGGTGTGCGCTTATTCAGTGGTGATATCGTTCATACCGCAGGTATCAAACCAGTCAGCGATCTCCGCGACAGTCATTTCCTGCACATCCGCCCAGCTCGGCTTAGCGCCCTGGGCCTGAACGGCCTCGGCGGTAACGACGACATCATAATTGTCGTCAAAGCCATTGGTAACGGTAGTGGGGATGTGGATCTGCGTAAAAGCAGGAGTCCCAGTGGTATCACCAGCCGGCAGAACGCTCGTGTAATAGATGTAGTCGCCGTATACCTGCCATCCCGTGCTCACTTCGCCGTCATTGTAATTGGTACGGTAGGTGATTTCGTTGCCATCACCCAGGCAATCCAGGCCATCGACTTTGATGCGGACAAAGCAAGGGTTCGAGCCATCGTTTTTAACGGTGGGGTCCTTGGCCAGCGACTCGCCGGGGTAAATGTCGTCGACCTCCTCCTTGTCCCAATTAGGTTCGGTCAGCTCAATGCTGACATTGCCAACAGTAAAGACGTTGTCTTTCTTTTCGCTGTCAGTGAAGTAGGCCAGAGAGCCGCCGACCACAGCGGTGACGGCCAGGGCGCCGGCCAGACCGGCGGTGAGGAGTTTCTTGTTCATGATTCAAGTTCCTTTCTCACAATGTATTTCGAATCGGGAACGCCTTCCCGGATTCACTTCGGATCATTCGCAGTTGGGGTTAGCCCTGCGCAACGGGATTGACGTTGTTCCAAGCCGCAGCAGGTACAAACTTCTCGTTTGCGTCTTTGTAGAGCTGCGAAGCGTACGCAGTGAAGGTCAGGGTCGGATAGTTATCATCGCTCAGGCTCGCCATCTGATCCTGCGTGACCGTATCCTTCACCTGCACCTCATCTTCTTTCAAGACAGAGAAATGGGCATTGTCCTCGCTTGCGGCAACTTCGCGATAGTAGACGTTATCCACGTCATCCAGCGCAGTCCAGCCCTCAGCCATCTCATACGACAGATAGGTATCAAAATTCTCGGATTCCTCCACCTTCACAAACAGGTAGCAAGCCTCGCTGCCAGCTTCCACTGTCACGGTGGGGTCTTTCTCGATGGTGTAGCCGGGCACCATCTTATACTCCTTCTGATCACCACCGGTGGTTTCCGTCAAATCAATGTCGATATTGCTGGTGGTGAAGGTATTCTTCACAGCGTTAGTCGTATCGGTCAGCCAGGCCAGGGTGCCGCCAACCACGCATCCTACAGCCAGCGCCGAGGCTGCCAAAGTAGCCAACGCTTTCATTTTCTTCGTGTTCTTCATGAGATTTCACCTTTTCAATGTTTATGTTTTTGGGAATTTTCACGCATAAGACGGGCTATCCTGCGCGAACACCGTACAACAGGATTATTCGTTCACCGCAGTCCAAATCTCATTAACGGTCTTGTCAGCAAAGCCGTCCGCCTGGATCGCATAGGCAGTGACCTTGATCTTGGCATCCGCGTAATCCGAAAGAGCTTCTCCGTCAACGTTGCCGGAAATGGTGAAAGAGCCAAAAACGGGAACCTCATCATTTGCTGTCACAACGGTAGGGACAGTTTTGCCATCTTTCAAAGTGGCGTAGACATAAACATTGCCCTCAACCTGCACCCAGTGATTCGATGCCATCTGGCTGGCAATCGTGCTGGTACCCTCAGCACTCTTGAGGCCGTTTTCCACCTCGACGAACAGATAGCAGTCCTCGCTGCCTTCGTTCACCGTGATTTTGGGGTCCTTGATATAGGAATGGCCAGGCAGCAATTTGTATTCGTTGCTATCCGTACGGTTGTTTACATCGGTAACATAAGTGCCATCCGGATTCACTGCGGCCTCATTCAGCGTAATGCCGACATTACCGACCGTGAAGGTGTTGGTGACATACTTTGTATCCGTCAGATACGCCAGCGTACCGGCGATGGTGGCGCAGACGAGCATGATGGCGCAGGCTGCAAGGATGAGGGTTTTGCGTACTGTTTTCATCTGAGAAAACCTCCTTCTGATTTCTTCCTTTTCGAACGGATTTTATGTTTACGGTGGCTTTTGCACCGTCAACATCGGTAACAGGGGCACCCATTTACTGCGGCGGCGGATTGCGCCTGGCTGCCTGGGCCGTGTGCAGCCGGCGGCCGACCGGTGTGGGCGCAGGCTGTGCGGCCGCCGTTTCTGCCGCGGGAGCAGCGGAACCCACAGCCGTTTTTTGCCTTTTTGAAACTTTGCCGCCTTTCTTTTTCTCGTCGTCTTTGTCGCCAAAGATCAGATCTGGCAGCAGCATCAACAAAAGAAGCACCGCAAAAACTGCAATGGCCACATACAGTCCGGGTGGATTCTGGACATAGTTCATTACATAGCCAAGCTGCGGCACACAGAACACCGGGCTGCCGATCACATTTTTGTAATGCACCAGGCTGCCGTCCGGGGCATCGTTGGCGTCGCCCTTGGTCTGGAAGCGGACGACCGAGGGATCCCCCTCGTCCGGTACAACATCCACAATGCGGTGGGTTGCGACGGTGTCTTCGTCCAGCATAAAGGTGATGACGTCGCCTTCAGCCAGCGTAAAGGGATCGACTTCCCGCACGAAGATCAACGAGCCCGTAGGGTAGTTGGGCTCCATCGAGCCGGAAAGCACTGAGAACACGCGAACCCCCATCAACCGGCTGCCTGCCAGCACGACGGCCAGCAGCACAATGACCGCGACGATCAGGGTGGTAATGATATTCCAAACTTTCTTAATTGCTTTCATACGTTTCTTTTTGCTTCATGCCGGGCAGTTACCGCCATCAAGGGCAGCCGCCTTCGCGTTATATTGGTTTGACGGGCCCTTTGCAGCCAACTGCTCAAGCAGTGCGGCCCTGGTTTGTTGGGTCCGCCGGCCAGCCGATGGCCTCCTGCTCCATTTCCAGCATCTGGTCGTACATCTGTTGGCGCAGGACTGCAAGCTGGTCCTCCACCAGCTGCTGCGTGGCCTTATACAGGTTGCGCAGGCTGCGCGGGTTGCCTTTTTCCTCCGGCACGCCGGCGGCCTGGCAGACCTCCTGCAGCTGGCGGAAGATGTTGGACCGGTTCCACGTCTGGCCCGTCCGCGTGATGAACACCGGGCCGCGGTAGATGCCGTTTTGGGCCATGTAAGCCAGCAGTTCCTGCTGCAAAGCGGGCGGGCAGCGGAACCGGAAGGCTCCGTCGCGGTAGTTCAGCGTACCGCTGCCCTGCTTGACCAGCTCCGCCGTGACCTGGTTCAGGCACTGGATCGGCACGCCCGTGGTGGCAAACAGCTTGATCAGCAGATAGATCCGGTGCTTGCCCAGGCTGCGCGCCGCGCGGAGAAGCTTTAAGTACTCGGTGCGGGTCAGGGTCGGCGACCGTTCCTGCTCCGCCTTGATCCTGGTGTGCCCCCGCAACAGGTCGTACCGGCCGCACCACTTGAAATAGTTGTTGGCGGCCGCCAGATGGACGTTGACCGCGCTGCGCGTGTACACCTGTTCCAGCGACTGTTCCCATTCGGCCATTGTCTTTGGCGTGGGGGCTCCGTGCTGCACCGTGAACGCCAGCAGGTCATGCAGGCAGTTGGTGTAGTAGCGCCGGGTGTCCGGGTTCCAGCCTTTGTTCTCCGTCGCTGCAAGGTAATCCGAGATGGAATAGCCTTGCAAAATTTCATCGTTCATGCGCACAGCAGGCCCCCTTTCCCGCAGCGGTATCGGCGCAGGCAACAGAAGCGCAGTTCTGTTCCCATAATTAACCCAGGTTAATAAGCCGTCGGCAGGCGGCAACGTATCTGCGTCCAATTTTAGCTTTTCGCAGCAAAAAAAGGCGCAAAGGAACAGCCGGGCAAACAAGAGCGGCCGTTGCCCGGCAGGTTTGCTGCGCCTGTTTTTAGCAAAATCAACAAAGATACACGTTCTCACTTGTTTTTTGGACGTTCAAGTGATAAGATAAGTGCATATCTGAGGGGCAAAGTGTCCGAACGACGCGGCGTTCAAAGCCGATTTGCCCAGGGATAAGGATATGTAAGGAACAGAACTGCGCTTTCGTCAAATTCACAATAGAAGGTGCATTTTATTCAAAAGGCGCTCATGTTCGGCGCCCGATTCCATGATATAAATTCTCGTCGTCTCGATGCTGGAATGGCCAAGCAGGTCCGCCAGCTTCGAGATATTTTTTTCGAGATCGTAAAACGTCCGGGCAAACAGGTGGCGCAGGTTGTGGGGGAACACCTTCTTCCACGCCACATTGGCGCGGCTGCACAGGGCTTTGAGCAGCTTCCAGACCGTGACCCGGCAGAGGGGCTTGCCCTGCCGGGAGAGAAAGACCGGCCCGGTATGGATGCGATGCTTCTGGCACCAGCGGGTCAGCCGGTGGCAGAGCTCGGCCGGCAGTAAAATCTCGCGGCACTTGCCCTTGCAGCGGATGCTGGCTTTGTGCCGGCGGACGGCCTCCGCCGTGATAAACTGCAGCTCCGAGACACGGATGCCGGTGGAGCAGATGGTCTCCAGCAGCAGCTGGCTGCGCTTGTTGCCTGTGCTGCGGGCGGCGTTCAGCAGGCGGAAATACTCGGCGCGGGAGAGTTCGCGGCCGGGGTCGGCAAAAATTTTGCGCTGGCGCTTGAGCGGTTTTGCTTTACCAGCTACATTGTCAATGCTCTCCTGGTAATCATTGACAGCAGCCAGCATCGCGTTCACGGTGGAAGGGGTGTAACCTTTTTCTGTTAAGCTGTCCCGCCAGGCGGCTACAGTCTCGCGGTCAGGGGTCTTCCCCGCCCCGGCGTCGGCGGAAAAGCGAGCCCGAGCTTTGGTGTACTTCTGGATAGTGGCGGGGCTGTACTCCCGGTGGGTCAGCCAGGTTCGATAGGCGTCAAGAATAGATGAAGTTTTCATGCAGTTCCTCCTTGGTGGTATATAATTTGTACCTTTTATTATGCCGCAAAGAACAAGCGGCTTACTTGTATACACAAAAAATCTCAGGCACCCAATGTCGGGTGTCTGAGATTTTTTCATTATGACTATATCTTTTCAATTTGTATTCTGTATTAACAGTTCTGTTTTGCTAACTTGTTTCTCTCTATACTAATGCTAAAAGGTTGATTTTCACTGCAGGTATATGGAGAGGCAGACAAATGATCGATAAACGTATCGGGAGGCGAATCAAAGAGCGCCGGGAAGAGCTTGGCATGACGCAGGCGGAATTTGCCGAGAAGCTGGGCGTTGCAACCAACTATATCTCAACCGTTGAGCGTGGCGCGTCATTTCCGCGCTGCGAGAATCTGATCGCCATCCTCAACGGGCTGGAGACCTCCGCCGACGCCATCTTCTGCGATGTGCTGGATCATTCTGCAGCCTATCAGGCTTCCACTTTATCTGAACGTCTGGGCCGCATCCCCGCGAAAGAACAAAAGCGGATCTTGGAAGTGGTGGACCTGATGATCCGGCAGGTCGAAGAAGACTTCTGAATATGTGCAGAAAAGTAAACGGGGCATCCCCCTCTGTTGTAGCAGAAAGGGATGCCTCGCTTTTTGTATGTGTTTATGGGTAGAGCTGAATCCCATGGCGGTAGACAGCGTGGGTGTAACAATCCAGACTTATAATGATCTCGTATCCGTTCACGTTGGCAAAGAAGTTGATATTGTCTGCATACCGGATGACTTCCTTCAGATAGCCCATTCCCGGCCGGGCTTCAAACATCAGCGATACCGTCACGCACTCAAAATTACGCACGATTTTGATGTCGATCTGGTTTTCTTCCGAGAGTCGGATCGCCGTACTGATGAACTGTCTGACCGCTTTCTGACGCCCCGGAATGAGGATGTATACTGTATTCCGCGCTTTCCATTTCAAAATTGAAGCTGCCGTGACAGGTTTATCCGAGAATGCACAGTGTTCCGCATCCACGCAGTTTTGCTCTGTCTCCCCCAGCCAATCTTGTTTGGGAAACTTCTTCTCATATATGACTTTTCCCATTATCCAGTTCCCCCAGATTTATGATCCGCAACCCTTGCCGGACTGCAAGCCGATACGTTTTTGCCGCCCCGCCCCAATCGTGATCCACATAGCACAGCGCATACGAGGAATGGTTCACCATGAACCGGTTTCGTTCCGGGATAGCTGCTTTGAAGTGGTATTTCTCAAAGCCTTCCGGATAGAGGATATCATCAAAATATTTGCGTTCCCGGATGCGGAAGGACAGATACGGGATGACCAGCAGGCACTCCACTTCTGAATATTGCTGTTTTGCCTGGTATACCTGCCTGGCACACAGTCAATCGAACGCCCCCATTCCGCCACACAGAAATGTAGTGATGCCCGCATGGATCAACTGCTCGATGGTTGCGCGAACACGGCCCTCGTCCAAGCCATAGCATTCGCTATGGCCAATGAAGGTAGCCGTTGTGCTTTTCTCCATGATAATCCCTTTCGGTTTAGAATCTGTGTTTACGATTTATTTTATGGTAACACAGCCCCGCGGCACATTCAATAGCCATAGATTCTATCGTTTCGTTATAGTCCTTGTGGCTATTCGCCTGCCTGTGCTGCAAAGTACGCCATTGCGTCCCCTCTCTGCCCATTCTGGTACACCTCAAAGTGCAGATGATTGCCAGTGGCCCGCCCGGTCTGGCCCACATAGCCAATCACCTGACCGGCCTGCACCTGCTGGCCAGTGGTGACGCATATGGCGGAACAATGGGCGTACAGGGTTTCAAGGCCGCCGTGGTCAATGCGAATATAGTAGCCATATCCGCCGCCCCAGCTGTCGAGGGCATTGGCAATGGTCACGGTGCCGCTTGCTGCCGCCAAAATCGGGCTGCCCGCCGGCGCAGCGATGTCGGTACCGCTGTGGTAGCTGGCCTCGCCGGAGATCGGATCGGTGCGGTAACCGAACTGTGACGTGATCGTGCCGGGAATGGTCAGTGGCCATTGCAGGGCGCCGGTCGGCTGCCAGTCCCCCGCCGGCGGCAGAACCTCCCCACTGTCGGCAACGAAGCCCCCCAGCAGCTGGTTCCACAATTCAGCGGTATCTTCTCCCGACAAAAGGGTCAGGTATTCATTTTGCCTGTCGTTAAAGGCATATACTGTGCGCATTTCCTCCGCAGTTTTGTGGGTGAGTTCAATCGTCAGCACCGTTTCTGTCACATTCGTCGTGGTGGTGTTCCCCTTGTCATCAGCTATTTCCACTTCACTGGTACTGGTATCTGTGCGGTAAGCTACCTTGTTCATATCCCACAGGATTTGCCGCAGCCTGTCCAAGTTATCTTCATCTATGAAAGCGACCGAGGCTCCATCCTCTGCTCCGCTGGTGCGGGCAGCAAAAACCGCTAGGACATCCTGCCACGCGATGGCGTAGCTGCCATCGTTGGACACGATCTCCTGGCGGTCATGCGTTACGCTGTTTTCGATCTCTTCCAGCCGGTCCTGGTATTCACCGTTCAGCTGTATGATGGCCTCTTGAACCGTGATCCCGGTGCCGGTAGATTCCCCTGCGAAAAAGATTCCGAACGCCGACCCCAGCACCAGCGCGATCATGCAGATGATGATGACAACGAAAACCGCAGCCGCACCGCCAGCTGTGATCGCCGCAACCAATGTCTGCGTACTCGCCCATAGGGCTTTGAGTCCGGCCATGACGGCATCCGCCAACTTTTGTGTTGCCTCCCTGGCTGCCTGCGCGGCCTGTTTTGCCCGCCGGGCCGCATTGGCGGCGGTCTTGCGGACCTTGTTGGAGTCGGCAATTTTGCCGACTGCGGTCGTGGCTGTTTTCGGGGCGGATGCCTGGCGCGGCTGTGGTTTCCTGCGTGTGGTGACCTTAAAGCGATAGAGAGAGTCATGCCGCAGGCGGCTCTGGTGGATGTCGGGCACATCGGGCCGGATGGGTTCGGCGCGCTGCGCGGCAGCCGTTTTCGTGCGCTGGCCAGGGGTTGGAGTTTGGTTCTTATACGGTGGTGTTTGATCAAAAGGCGGATCGTCTGCTCCTGCCGCTGCTGTACCTCTCCCGGATGCAACATCTTCAGCCTGCTCGGCTGCACGGTTCACTTGATGCTTTCGAGCGGCCTGCTGCGCCAGCTTTTTTCCGCTGCGCAGCGCGGTACCGACAGCCGCTTCTGTTGCGGAAGCAACCGCATCCACGGCACGTTCCTCCTGAGCCGCTGCTTCCTGATACTGCCCATCCCGGCGTTCCTCCGCGACAAGCCGCCGGGTGCCTTCGCGGGTGCGCAGCCAGACGGCGTGCATGGCGGTTCGTGGCAGGCGGGCTTTGTCTGCTGTGTGTACAGGCTTGCCTGCCGGTTTTTGTTTCGGTTCTACCATATCATCAATCGCCTCCTTCACAAATTGGTGATAAATTGTTTGAATTTTCTTCAAAGGTCTTTCAAATGGTTGTCAAAATTCTTCTGTATCTTATAGACATAGACAAAACGGTACCGCAAAAGCGACACCGCCATTACCGCTTAAGGCCATGCCAGGGCAATCGCCCGGCCGATCGCGGACAACAAATAAGGCTTTACGCCATAATATATAGACAAAAAGATGTAGCCGACCGGCAAGGGTCAGCTACATCTTTTTACTTGTTGTTTTTGCTTTATGTATCCTATATTTTCGTTGTTTCTGTATGAAATGACGGAAGAAAATGCTATACTGTAAGCAGGTAGTATTATTACTGGTTATTTCTTTGATTAGGAGGCTCTTTATGCGAAAAGCGACAACTCAAGCAGTGGCTACCACTGCCGCGGACACTCCCAAAAATACACGAGCTACCCGGCAAAATGCCCCGAAAAAGGCGCACACACCACCTGTAGACGTCCACTTGCAGGTTGGTGGCCAAGACTATGACTGCGCCGCCATTGTGGAAATGGCACGCGCCGATTACCGGGCCACGCACAAGACCGGCATTCACTCCTGTCGCGTGTACATCAAGCCAGAAGAGCAGGTTGCCTATTATGTCATCAACAAAGTGGAGGGTAAGGTGGATATCTCCCCTGTTGAGATGCAGTAAATCCAAACGGCGTGAGCAGCATTCCCTGTTGCTCACGCCGTTTACACTATTTTTGTATCTTCTGCCTTTATGGGGTTGTCTTGCCCCATCTGCTGCCTGTTGATTCGGTTTCTATAGTGTGCCTTCCGCCGGTAAAAATACCGTTCCACTTCCCCTTCTGGAATCCAGACCCCGGCCGCTTCGATTTTCTCCATGACGGCAGACAAAATCTGCTGGTTATAACGGGGCTGCGGTTCATGGCCGATCTCCAGCCATACACGGCGGTATTCTTCGAACAACCATGTATTGATTTTCTCTTTCTGCCTTTGCTTCAAGTTTCGGAGCTGTTTATCCATCTGAAGCAGCCGGCCTCCGATTCGCTTATGGTTTTTGCTGCTGATTTTACATCACCACGCCCTTAAAAACTTTAGGTGCCCTTATTCTACCATGTCCACGGTCTGTTTTCCACCAAGGCGGACTATCTATCAACGGCCACGAGTTTGGCCTCCACAAACCAGCGTACCGGTGTTGCCGGAGGTGGGTTCGATGATGGTGGAGCCTTCTTTTAAAATACC
>OGYC01001773.1_pt1 | contig 16961 bp, 13 predicted proteins | sample 1576461 | NCBI WGS metagenome assembly OGYC01 (sample SAMEA3541569, study PRJEB24748) | human gut metagenome | biome: human gut; feature: human-associated habitat; material: faeces | place: China | collected 2012 | reverse complement strand
TTTCTTTCATTTACGTTATGGATGACTTGTGAGAGGACGCTTATACATGCCCAATCAACGTTATGAATTGCACCACAAAATCTGCAATTTACGTTATGGAATTCCAGATACTTTGCTTCCTCTCCAAGTTCAATCTGTAGCGCCGCGTCAAACGCCGGGGACCATTGGATTTTCTCATCGTTTGTGTTCAGTCATGTTCTCACTTTATGATAATAAAATGTCTAGTATTTTTCAATGCATACAAATGATTTTTACTGTTGAAAATACAAGGTTGGAAATTGTACTCATGAACATTCATATGTATTGAATTTTTCAGCAAAATGGAATCTCGTGCCGAATCGGCTATGAAAGTTGAGATTATTTCGCCGTGCGTCAAATACAAATGAATTGGTATTTGACGCACTTGCGCTCATTATATCCTACACTTGAAAAACAGATTTTGGATTTGCAGACAGAAACGAAATAAGACCAATCGTAATTATGAAAAAAAATCGGTAGAAAATTTTACATCTATGTGCTAGACTTTATAATCATACAAATAAGTAATTGCAAAAATAATAGAAGAAGCACAGGGGGATTTATGAAGCAGGATACCATTGCAAACTGCAGAAATGCTCTGTATCAGATTTTATTTTATGGAGTTATGATTATTTATTTTATACTCTTATTTTTTCTTCTTTTCAGAAAAAAAGCAGCAGGATCTTTTCAATCGGTAAATTTGATACCGTTTCATTCCATTGGTGCCTATTTATTCAGTGATGACATGGTTTCGCGTGCTTTTGCGCTGAGTAATTTATTGGGCAATATTGCTATTTTTATTCCGATGGGAGTTTACCTTCCGTTGCTGATAAGAAGAAAATCCATCTTCGTCAATACCGTATGTGTTGCATTGATAAGCGCGGTTGTTGAGGTCTTACAATACATTTTTGCAGTGGGATCAGCAGATATTGATGATGTGATCTTAAATACCGTTGGTGGTCTGATCGGTGTAAGTTTATTCAGAGTCATGGAATTATTATTGAAAGATCAGACAAAAAAAGCAGTTACAATACTTGCACCTGTGGGAGGAATTTTTTCATTTCTCATACTTTTCTTGGTAAACAGGTAATGGTAGTTCCATTTGCACAGATGTGTTAAACTTAATTCGGAGATAGATTGAAACGATAGATAGGTAATTGCGAAACTCATGAAAACCTAAATCGAATTGTGAAAAAATGACAAAAGCTTGAGAAAACACTGGGGAGCAGAAATCGAACAAGTTCGATTGGCACTTAGAAGGCAGGTGCGGCGTAAGTCGTGACTGGCTTCTTAGTACCGTTACCAGCGACACGTAGCGGAAGAGTGTTTTCGAAAATTTTGTTAATTTTTCACAATGTGAAGTAGATTATGATGAGTTTCACAAATATCTGTTAAACGATAGAACAACAAAGGAGAGAAAAAGCATGAAGAAATTTGATGATGATCTTGAATTTGAATCATTGAATGACGAACCACGGGATACCCGCTTTATATTACCAATTATCGTTGTGGCGGTTTTGCTTGTCATTGTGATCGTGGCACTGGTTTTGTTAGGAAAAAATAGTAAAAATAAAGACACAAGTGCTGACTTAATGTCTACAGAGCAGAGTGAGACAACAGAGACAGAAACACAGACCACCGAAGTAATGGGGAATATTGCCACAACCGAGAGCACTGAAGAAGTGGAGGCAGACGATCCACAGAATGGTAATATGGGAACTGACACGGGAGCGAGCGTTGATGTGACTGCGCTGTTATCCGCAGGCAGCGTGGCAGAGTCCGGCGAGACAACGTTTGGTATAGATGTGGCCAGATATCAGGGAACCATCGACTGGAGTCAGGTGGCGGCTTCCGGGGTACAGTTTGCCATGATACGTGTCGGATATCGCACGCAGAAGACTGGCGAGATCGTTGCGGATACCAATGCAAAATACAACATGCAGGAAGCGCAGGCAAATGGGATAAAAATAGGGGTATACTTCTTTTCAACAGCCGTCACAACGGATGAAGCGGTGCAGGAAGCGGACTGGGTGGCAGATTATATTTCCCAGTATCAGATCACCTATCCGGTTGCATTTAACTGTGAAGGGTTTGAAAATGCAGACAGCAGACAGTACGCTATGACACAGTCGGAGAGAACGGACATGGCAATTGCATTTTTAAATGAAATCTATAATCGAGGCTATACGCCAATGTTTTATGCGGCAAAAAATGAGATGCTTGGCGATGCAAAATGGGATACTTCAAGGATTGAAAAAACTTATAAAATCTGGGTGTCTCAATATCCAGCTGTACCGTATCCACAGACCGCACAGTCCGATTACACCGGAACACATGCAATGTGGCAGTATACCAATCAGGGAACGGTAGCCGGAATCAGTAAGCCGGTCGATGTCGATATTGCCTATTTCGGTTATGCAGGAACCGCAGATGCGAAAAGTGATGTGACACCGGAAACAGTCAGTGCAGATGCAGAGGCATTGATGAATTTCTCTGATGTAAATGAGACGGTTACAGCAAAACAGTCCACAAATCTCAGAAACATTCCAAGTCAGGGTTCTGATGCAACAGTTGTGGCAACCTTGCAGAATGGTGAGACAGCGACAAGAACCGGCGTGAGCAGCAGCGGCTGGTCACGCGTAAGTTATAACGGTCAGACGTTATATGCAGTATCCAGTTATCTGACGACAGATTTAAGTTATTCTGCACCGGCAGTTACTGCAACAGCACCGGCAGACACAACGGCAACGGACGGATCGGGATCGGGCGACGGATTAAAAACAAAGTTTACTGCCTGCAGTGATGTGGTAACTGCAAAGATCGAGGTAAACTTAAGGACGCTTCCAAGTGTGACGAACCCGGATGCGGCAGTTGTCGCTGTGTTGAAAAACGGAGAAACCGTTACGAGAACCGGAATTAATACCGATTACGGCTGGTCAAGAGTTGATTATAATGGTCAGACATTATATTGTGTATCGAGTTATTTGACAAGTGCACAGTAAAAAAGAAGCTGATGCATTCAGACGGAAAAGATGAAACGTCTGAAGGTATCAGCTTTTTACTTTATAGGAATTTACGATGCAATATTCTATAAAATCAAATTAATTTTTTTCTTTTTGCCGGACGCTGTTTCTTTACAGGAGGTGTCACCTCATTTCTGGCAGCAATGGATACGGCTGAAACTGGTGACGCAGGCGGGACAAGTTTTTCCATAACTGGCTGTTTTGTGGGCAAAACGGCAGATGCTGCATTCCTGCGCTGGTTTATTTTTTCTTTTTGCGCACGGAAGCGGTCAGCGGTCGCCTTAATATATGGATCTGCAACAAACTGCTTAAGCGTATCGCTGTCGATGGCGATACGGTTGTCCATTGTCTTCATAATATCTACAATCTGTAACTGATCCGAGGTTTCCGGATCGCTCAGATCATAAATCCGGTTATCCTTGAAATTCAGGATCATAGGATGCAGAAAATCAGCCGGATTGTCAGCAAGCACCAGACCTTTTTCTCCGTTGGCAAAATCGAGACAAGCACCTGTAGGAAGGATCTGGATGCTGTTTGCAAGAGCTGTGATCACAGAGCGGTTATATTGTGTGACATGGCTGTTAAAAAATGTCATGGCAGCCAGCTCTGACATTGGCGTATGGTTAATATTCATCGCAGTCAGACGGTCGAATTTGTCCGCAGCCTTCAAAATATCAATCAGAAGCTGAACCTGAGGTTTTGGAGGTCTTGGATTGATTGTTGCATGATCTTCAAAAATAATGTTCTGGATGATCTCAAGACTTGTGTCATTTAAGCCAAGTTCTGCAAAATGCGGACGGATGATCTCATACCCATGTTCTGATTTTAACTGGATGAGATCTCGGTCGGAAGCAGAGAGATCTTCGTTCTTATCTAAAATGCTCTTTGGAACGGAGAGATAACCAAAATCATATAATAAGGAAGCTGCGATCAGTGACTGGGAGTCTTCCGGCTCAATATGCATCTCATTTGCAATCATCGCAGAGAGGATCGCAACACTGATCGAATGCTTGTATACAAAATCAGCAGAACTTCTGAGGTTCTGTGTGAAATTAAGTTTGTGGTCTAATGCACCATAATGTGTGTATATATTCTGTACGAGTTCCGTGATTGCCGGAATATTTTTCTGTGCGAGAAGCTTATCCATGCAGTCTTTCAATTTGAACATATAGATAGTCTGGAACTGCTCAAATTCAAGGTCTTCTTTGGAAAGAGGAGGAACAGGCTCCGCCGGTTCCAGAATAAATATGCCGATCAGACCGAAATTATCAATACTGTTTATACTCTGAAGTGTCAATTTTGTGTTGCGCTCATATAATAAAACCCCCATTTTATTATAAATGGGTTTTGCCAGCCTCATTCCCGGCTTTAAATCCTGTGATCTTACAAACTGCATATATCCCCATACCTTTCCTGATGCAAATATGATAAAATAAAAACAAGCTGATACATACCCAATATAGCATATTGAAAGGTTAAATACAATCTGCTATCATGGTGCATGAAAGAAAAATTTTAAGAGCAGATGCAGGAAATATTTCGATAGAATGAGGTACTTATGAAAAAAATCCCCTTAAAAAGAATATTTGCAGCGGCAGCATTAGTGTGCTGTCTTACCGTGACAACAGCTTATGCAGATGTCACGCAGGAAGATATTGACAATGCAAAAAATCAGATTAACAATCTGAAAAACCAGCAGAAAGATGCACAGGATGCGGTCGATGATATCAATGGAAAAAAAGACGAGTTAGAGAGTGACCTGAACAATTTAAATGGACAGATGACCAACATTGTTTCGTCCATGAATGCCCTTGAGTCACAGATCAATGATAAGAAAAAAGAACTGTCAGATCTCGAGGATGAGATCGAGCAGACGCAGGATGATCTGGAAGCTGCAAAGCAGCAGTCAGCCAGCCAGTATGAGGATATGAAGATACGTATCCGTTATATGTATGAAAATGGAAATACACCGATGCTTGAGATGCTGTTATCGGCATCGTCCTTTTCTGATTTTCTGAATCGGACTGAGTATATTTCGGAGATCAATTCGTATGACAGACAGAAATTAGAGGAGTTTATCCAGGTGCAGGAACAGATTGCGGCAGAAGAAGCTTCTCTTGAAGAACAGCAGAAAGATCTCGAGAGTGAGCAGCAGGAGCTGCTTGCCATGCAGGATGACATGAAGGTGAAACAGAATTCAGTAAACAGCCTTATCAGTTCAACGCAGGCGAATATCAGCCAGACCAACTCTGAATTGAGCAGCGCACAGGGAAAAGTCAATGATATCAACAGTCAGATCGCACGGATGGAAGAACTGGAAAAACAGTTAGAAATCCAGAAAGCAAAAGAAGACGCTGCGAGAATGGCAGAGATCAAGCGTCAGGAGGCTGAGAACAACGGTGAATTTTCTTATGTCCCAAGTGACAGTGATCTTTATCTGTTGGGCGCGATCATCCAGTGTGAGGCAGACGGTGAGCCTTATGAAGGAAAACTTGCAGTCGGAAGTGTTGTCATGAACCGTGTGCGAAGCTCTTATTTTCCCAATACCGTATCCGGTGTTATTTATCAGAGCGGACAGTTCTCTCCGGTAGCCAGTGGACGATATGCGCTCCGACTGGAACAGGGAGTCAACAATACCTGTATGCAGGCGGCACAGGAAGTGCTTAACGGGAACATCACAAACAGCTGCCTCTATTTCAGAACTGTGATCGACGGATTGGAAGGAACGATTATCGGACATCACATATTCTACTAATACGGCTGTCAATTGCGCAAATTACATAAAAATCATTTTTGAAACCAAATGGAAAAAGAGACGTTTTTGTGAGAAATATACAAAAAACGTCTCTTTTTTGTGAAATTGAGCGGTTGCGCATGATAATTTTTTAACGAAAAACCGTATGCGAAATGGATAAAAACCAAATTTAAATACTGAAAAAAGTGTGAAAAAAAAAGAAAGCTATTGCATTTGAAAATAAAATATGGTAGCATGAGAAAGTACTGAAAAGCCAATAAAAAAGCCGAATACATAAAAACGTAGAAAATTAGGAACAAGAAAATTTAAATTTAAAAGAAAAGATTTTAAATTTATTTTTTTTACGAAAAGATTGTTAAAAAAATAACAACGTTTTTCGGCAGATTTATTATGAAGGAAACAAAATATACTGCAGATTATGAGCGGTGTTTTGTACCACAAAACCGAAGGGAGAATTCAAAATGGCAAGAAAAGTAGTTTTAGCAGGCGCATGCCGTACAGCAATTGGTAAAATGGGTGGAGCATTAAGCAATACTCCAGCAGCAGACTTAGGTGCAATCGTTATCAAAGAAGCATTAAGAAGAGCAGGTGTTAAACCAGAGATGGTTGACGAAGTTAAAATGGGTTGTGTAATCCAGGCAGCTCAGGGACAGAACGTTGCACGTCAGGCTTCTATCAAAGCAGGACTCCCAATCGAAGTTCCAGCAATCACGATCAACGTTGTATGTGGTTCTGGCTTGAAATGTGTCAATGATGCAGCTACCATGATCATGGCAGGAGAAGCTGATATCGTTGTTGCAGGTGGTATGGAAAATATGTCAATGGCACCATATGCTATGACAAAAGCCCGTTTTGGATACCGTATGAACAATGCAACGATCATCGATACAATGGTTAACGATGCATTAACAGATGCATTCAATCATTATCATATGATGATCACAGCAGAGAACGTATGTGATAAATATGGAATTACAAGAGAAGAATTAGACGAGTTCTCAGCAAACAGCCAGCAGAAATGTGAAAAAGCGATCGCTGAGGGCAAATTTGCAGATGAGATCGTTCCGGTTCCGGTTAAAGTGAAAAAAGAGATCGTAGATTTCGTGACAGATGAAGGACCTCGTGCAGGTACAACAGCAGAGTCTTTAGCAAAATTAAAATGCTGCTCTGGTAAAGAGGGTGGACTTGTTACAGCAGGTAACGCTTCCGGTATTAACGATGGTGCAGCAGCAATCGTTGTAATGAGCGAAGAGAAAGCAAAAGAACTTGGTGTTACACCAATGGCTACATGGGTAGCTGGAGCACTTGGCGGTGTTGAGCCAGAGATCATGGGTGTTGGACCTGTTGCTTCTACTAAGAAAGTATTAGCTAAGACAGGACTTACGATCGATGATATGGATCTGATCGAAGCAAACGAAGCTTTCGCAGCTCAGTCTATCGCAGTTGCAAGAGACTTACACTTTGATATGTCAAAAGTAAATGTTAACGGCGGTGCGATCGCACTTGGACATCCAGTAGGAGCTTCCGGATGCCGTATCCTTGTAACATTATTACATGAGATGCAGAAGAGAGATTCCCACAGAGGTCTTGCTACATTATGTATCGGTGGCGGAATGGGATGCTCTACAATCGTTGAGAGATAATTAATTCAGACAAAACTGTCCGGAAGGCAGGTGACTGCTTTTCCGGGCGTTTCCATTACATATTAAAAATTCAGAATAAATTCAGGAGGTACTAACATGAAAGTTGGTGTTATTGGTGCAGGAACCATGGGACAGGGTATTGCAAAAGCATTTGCCCAGGTAGAAGGATATGAGGTAGCTCTCTGCGATATCAAGCAGGAATGGGCTGACGGCGGAAAAGCCAAAATCCAGAAAGGTTATGCAAGACTTGTAGAAAAAGGGAAAATGACACAGGAAGCTGTTGATGCTATCCTTGCTAAAATCACTCCAGGATTAAAAGAAGACCTTTGTGCAGACTGCGATCTGATCGTAGAAGCAGCATTCGAAGATATGGGAGTAAAGAAAACAACATTCCAGGAATTAGATAAGATCGCAAAACCAGAGTGTATCTTTGCTTCAAATACATCAAGCCTTTCCATCACAGAGATCGGAAATGGTCTTACACGTCCAATGGTTGGTATGCATTTCTTCAACCCGGCAGACCGTATGAAATTAATCGAAGTTATCGCTGGTGTAAATACACCGGACGAGACTGTTGAAGCTATTAAGAAAATCTCCGTTGAGATCGGAAAAACACCTGTACAGGTAAATGAAGCAGCAGGATTCGTTGTAAACCGTATTTTAATCCCAATGATCAACGAAGCAGCATTCATCAAAATGGAAGGTGTATCTGATATCGCAGGTATCGATGCAGCTATGAAACTTGGTGCAAACCATCCAATGGGACCATTAGAGTTAGGAGATTTCATCGGTCTTGATATCTGCCTTGCTATTATGGACGTTCTTTACAAAGAGACTGGCGACAGCAAATACCGTGCATGCCCATTGATCCGTAAAATGGTTCGTGGTGGTAACCTTGGTGCTAAGAGCGGAAAAGGATTCTATGTATACAATGCTGACCGCACAAAAACACCAGTTGACGCTCAGTAATTAACAGATATTAAGGAATTAGGAGGCTAAATCCTCTGCTCCTGCAAGGGCAGTCGCATTTTGCTTCGCAAAACAAGGAGGATTTGAAATCATGGATTTCACTTTAGACAAGAAACATGAAATGGCGCGTTCCCTGTTCAGAGAATTCGCTGAAAACGAAGTAAAACCTCTTGCACAGGAAACTGATGAGACAGAACAGTTCCCGGCAGAGACAGTTAAGAAAATGGCAAAATATGGATTCATGGGAATCCCGGTACCAAAGGAGTACGGCGGACAGGGATGTGATCCATTAACATATGTTATGTGTGTAGAAGAGTTATCAAAAGTCTGCGCTACAACAGGTGTTGTTGTTTCCGCACATACTTCTCTCTGCATCGATCCAATTATGACTTACGGTACAGAAGAACAGAAACAGAAATATGTCAGACCACTTGCTACAGGTGAGAAACTTGGTGCTTTCGCATTGACAGAACCGGGTGCTGGTACAGATGCCCAGGGCGCTCAGACAAAAGCTGTTTTAGATGGTGACGAATGGGTATTAAACGGATCAAAATGCTTCATTACCAATGGTAAAGTTGCAGATGTTTATATTGTAATCGCTATCACAAGCATCACAGAGGACAAGAGAGGAAGAAAGAAAAAGAACTTCTCCGCATTTATCGTAGAAAAAGGTGCTCCAGGATTCTCCTTCGGAACAAAAGAGAAGAAGATGGGTATCCGTGGATCTTCTACCTATGAATTAATTTTTGAAGACTGCAGAATTCCAAAGGATGCGTTACTTGGACCTGAAGGAAAAGGATTCCCAATCGCTATGCATACATTAGATGGTGGACGTATTGGTATCGCTGCCCAGGCACTTGGTATTGCAGAAGGTGCATTAGAGCGCGCAATCGCTTATACAAAAGAAAGAAAACAGTTTGGTCGTTCTATCGCACAGCAGCAGAATACACAGTTCAAGTTAGCTGATATGGCAACAAGAATTGAAGCCGCTCAGATGTTAGTTTATAAAGCAGCAATGGCAAAAGCAAACCAGAAAGTTTACTCTGTAGAAGCTGCAAAAGCAAAATTATTCGCAGCAGAGACAGCAATGGCTGTTACAACAGAAGTTGTTCAGTTATTCGGTGGATATGGATACATCAGAGAGTACGATGTAGAGCGTATGATGCGTGATGCTAAGATCACAGAGATCTATGAGGGAACAAGCGAAGTACAGAGAATGGTAATTTCAGGTGCTTTACTTAAGTAATTATCTAACAATATAACATAAGGAGTGGAAAATACATGAATATCGTAGTATGTATTAAACAGGTTCCTGATACAAAGGGTGGAGTAAAATTCAATCCAGATGGAACACTTGATAGAGCAGCAATGCTTGCTATCATGAACCCAGATGACAAAGCAGGTCTTGAAGCAGCATTAAGAATCAAAGATGAGACAGGAGCAAAAGTTACAGTTCTTACCATGGGACTTCCAAAGGCTGATGCAGTTCTTCGTGAAGCAATGGCAATGGGAGCAGATGATGCAATCCTTGTAACAGACAGAGTATTAGGTGGAGCAGATACATGGGCAACATCTACTACAATCGCTGGTGCTCTTCGTAACTTAGATTACGATCTTATCATCACAGGACGTCAGGCTATCGATGGAGATACCGCACAGGTAGGACCACAGATCGCTGAGCATCTTGGTTTACCAGTTATCTCTTACGCAGCAGACATCAAAGTTGATGGAGATTCTGTTATCGTTAAGAGACAGTATGAAGACAGATATCACGAATTAAAAGCAAAAATGCCTTGCTTAGTGACAGCACTTTCTGAATTAAATCAGCCACGTTACATGACACCAGGTGGAATCTTTGATGCATGTGACAAAGAAGTGACTGTTTGGGGAAGAGCAGACTTAAAGGATGTTGATGATTCTGACCTTGGATTAAAAGGATCACCAACAAAGATTGCAAAAGCATCTGATAAAGTAGCAAAAGGAGCTGGTGAGAAAGTAAATCTTGATCCAGCAGAATCCGTAGCATACTTGATCGGTAAATTCAAAGAGAAACACATTATCTAAAAAAATAAGGAAAAGTGGTGAATAAGATGTCATTAGAAGAATATAAGGGAGTATTTGTCTTTGCACAGCAGGTAGATAACGTATTAGACGGTGTTGCATTTGAATTGCTTGGCAAAGGTAAAGATTTAGCAAAAGACTTAAATACAGAAGTTACAGCAGTATTGATCGGATCTGACGTCAAAGGATTAGCTGATCAGTTAGCAGAGTATGGTGCTGACAGAGTTATCGTTGTAGATGATCCTGAATTAAAAGAATACAGAACAGAGCCATATGCATATGCACTTGCATCTGTGATCAATGAGTACAAACCAGAGATCGTCTTGGTTGGTGCAACAGCTATCGGACGTGACCTTGGCCCTACAGTATCCGCAAGAGTTAAGACAGGTCTTACAGCAGACTGTACATCTCTTGAAATCGGAGATTTCCCATTAGTTGCTGCTCCTGGAAAAGAATCCGAGCAGAAACATAACCAGTTATTAATGACCCGTCCTGCATTCGGTGGTAACACAATCGCTACAATCGCTTGCCCTGACAACCGCCCACAGATGGCAACCGTTCGTCCAGGTGTTATGCAGAAGATCGCTCCAATCGCTGGTGCAAAAGCTAATGTTGTTGAGTTCAATCCAGGATTCACACCTGACAACAGATATGTTGAGATCCTCAATATTGTAAAAGCTGTAAAATCTACAGCAAATATCATGGAAGCTAAGATCTTAGTATCTGGTGGACGTGGAGTAGGTTCTAAAGAGAACTTTAAACTGTTAGAGGATTTAGCAGAAGTACTTGGCGGTACTGTAAGCTGCTCCCGTGCAGTTGTAGATGCAGGCTGGAAGCCGAAGGATCTTCAGGTTGGACAGACCGGTAAGACCGTTCGTCCGAACGTTTACTTCGCAATCGGTATTTCCGGAGCAATTCAGCACGTAGCCGGTATGGAAGAGTCTGATATGATTATTGCAATCAATAAGGATGAAACCGCTCCGATCTTTGATGTGGCTGATTATGGCATTGTCGGAGATTTATTTACGGTGATTCCTGAATTGATTAAAGAGATTCAGAAATTAAATGCATAAAAACTGAAATATTTATGTGCGTAGCATATAAATTCTATGTTTTTTTAGTATTTCACTTTGAAAAAAATAGAAAGTATAATGAAATTGTGAAAAATAAAACAAAAAACAATTGAGAAGGAGGAAAACACATGGGTTACAAGTTTACAGAAGAACAGAAAGATATTCAGGCAATGGTTCGTGATTTTACAAAGAAGGAAGTAGAACCGAGAGGGCGTGAGATGGACCAGAATGGATGGTGTCATGAGCTTTATCAGAAGTATATTGAAACAGGTCTTCAGTCCACACCTATTCCTGAAGAATACGGCGGCGCTGGACTCAGCGATGTAGAATGCGCCATCATTACCCACGAATTGGCGAAGGGGGACGCCGGTTTTGCGATGGCTATGGAAATTAGCTGGGTATGTACCGACATGATTTTAAAACACGGTAGTGAAGCACAGAAACAGAAATATTTATCCGGCGTTGTTGATGGCAAACTTTTTGCATTCTGTCTGACAGAGCCGGGTGCAGGTTCCGATGCGGCCGGACTTCGTACAAGAGCAAAAAAACAGGCGGACGGTAGCTATGTGATCAACGGAAGTAAAGCATGGATCACAAACTCTGGCATTGCTGATTATTATGTCATCATGGCAGTAACAGATCCGGAAAAAGGCGCCAACGGTATTTCAGCATTTATCGTTGATAAAGGAACACCAGGCCTGATTATTGATGCGGAAGAAGATAAGATGGGTATGCGCAGCTCCGATACACATGGTATGACTTTTGATGACCTGAAAGTTCCTGCAGAAGCATTGCTTGATAAAGAAGGCATGGGCTTCAAGATGGCTATGGAAGGCCTTGACGGCGGACGTGTCAGCTGTACTGCAATTTCTACCGGTATTGCTGAACATGCTCTGGATATTGCTAAAAATTATGCATTGGAACGTGTTGCCTTTGGAAAACCAATCGCAAAACATCAGGCCATTGCATTTAAGATTGCCGATATGGCTATGTACATCGAAGCAATGAAACTGATGCTCTATGATGTGGCTGAAATGAAGGCCAGCGGCGTACGCTGCTCCGTTCAGGCGGCTGAAGCTAAATTGTTTGCCGCTTCCCATACAACACAGATTTGTCTGGATGCTATTCAGGTTTTAGGTGGAAATGGTTACAGCAAAGAATACAATGTTGAGCGTTTGATGCGTGATAATAAACTGATGGAAATTGGTGAAGGAACCAATGAAGTGCAGCGGATCGTTATTAGCGGAGCTGTTCTCAGAAAATAATTTAACGTGAGGAACTTATGAGAGGAGGAAACAAATATGGCTGAGGAAATTAAAAAATTTACAGGTCCTGAATTGAAAGTAGGAATGACTGCCAGCCGGACAAAGACAATGACAAAAGAGGATATCGAGTATTTTGGTAAAGTATCGACAGATACAAATCCAATGCATTTCAATGAAGATTATGCGGCAACCACCCAGTTTGGCAGATGTATTGCCCATGGCGTTATCAGTCTGAGCCTTTGCGGCGCTGTTCTTGGAATGCAGCTTCCGGGACTTGGCACAATTCATATGGGTCAGGAAGTTACCTTTATGAAACCGGTATACCCGGGAGATGTTATTACAGCACATTGTGAAATCATTGATATTCAGTGCAAAGAGAAGAAAGATTTCTACATTGTTAAAGTAAAACAGCAGGTTACAAACCAGAATGGTGAAGTTGTGACGGAAGGTATCGCCACATGTATGCCGCCTAGAAATTGAAGCTTTAACCACTGCTTGCCTTGTTAAATTAATAAAAAGTATTGTAAAACTTATATAAGCCTCCCAACTTATATAGTAGGAACACCCCTGATACCGGCCGCCCTAATCCGGTATCGGGGGCGTTTTTTTTGCATACAAGGCCTCTGAAAATGTGTTAAAAATGTGATAAATACGGTTTAACATTGCTTTTTGAAAGTTCATGTACTATAATAAGTGGGATATAATGGATGATTCTAAAAAAATTTATACAGAGGTGAATTATGGGAAATAATAAAAACAACCGGAGAAAGAAAAGGAAAAATCGGCATACGGTCGGCAAGATCTTAGCTATACTGCAGATCGTCTTATCGATTGTTTTTGTTGTTGTACTTTTGATGATCAACATTTTGCCAATGAAGTATCTGGCGATTATTTTTGGTATTCTGATGTTTTTGGATGCTTTTGCCCTGGGATCTCAGTTTACGCGGAGCGCCCACATTATAGGTAAGGTGGATTGCGTATTGATGCTCTTTCTTTTGGCATTCGCTAACGTCTATCTGATTCGTACCAATGCAACTTTGTTCAGCATTACCAGTAACGATTATAAAGTAGACCGTATTGCCATTGCGGTATTAAATGATGATGCGGCTCAGACACTGAAGGATGCGGCTGATTATGAGTTTGGCGCTCAGGTGATCGGCGGAAGTGATAAGGTGGAGCAGGCAATCGTTGAGGCGTCTAATGAACTTGGACAGGATTTGGCATACTACAATTATGACGACCCATATATGATGGTCCAGGATTTATACGATGGCAATGTGGGGGCGATTATTTACAACACAGCCTATGATTCATCTTTGACAGAACAATTTCCGAATTTCGCTGCAGATATCCGCGAGCTGAAACAGATCGAGATTAAGACAAAGGTGGAAACCGTATCCGGCGATAAAAAGGATGTTACAAAGACGCCGTTTACCGTATTTATCAGCGGTATTGATACGGAAGGAAGTATTGCCACGACCAGCAGAAGCGATGTAAATATGCTTGTTACGGTCAATCCAAATACAAATCAGGTTCTGATGACTTCGATTCCAAGAGATTATTATGTACAGCTTCCGGGGATTTCCGGTGAATACCGTGATAAGCTGACCCATGCCGGGCTTTACGGACCGCAGTGTTCCATGGACACACTGTCCCAGTTATTTGGCGTGGATGTCGATTACTATGCAAAGGTGAATTTCACCACATTACGGGATATGGTGGATGCGCTTGGTGGTGTGGATCTGGATTCTGTTTACGAATTTACGACCATCAGCGGTGAATACTTTGTCCAGGGCATGAACTATGGTGTGGACGGCTCTTCTGCCTTAGCCTTTGCCAGAGAGCGTTATAATCTGCCGAATGGCGATAATGACCGTGTCATGAACCAGCAGATTGTTATGAAGGCGATCATTAACAAATGTTTGTCACCGGCCATCTTAACCGGTTACATGGGTATTATGGACAGCTTGTCTGACAGCTTTGAGACATCCTTAAGTCAGCAGCAGATTTCCAGTCTGGTGCGTATGCAGTTGAACGACGGCGACGGATGGGATATGCTGTCTTCCAGAGTTGTGGGTACAGGTGATGAAAATACCTGCTATTCTTCGGGAGATAATGTGCTCTACGTCATGAATCCGGATGAAAACAGCGTCAATACGGCAGCAGACTTTATCAATCGGATCAGAAATGGCGAAACCGTAACACAGGACGAAATTACCGCGAGCATGATGAATTAATTCAAATTGCGGGGAAAGGGATTAGGCGATGGATTCCTTAAAAAAAGAAAAACAAGCGTTAATTAATAAACTCTTTTTAGTCATCGTAGACGCATTGAGCGTGGCCCTCTGTTCTTTTCTGGGCCTGCTCATGCGTTTTGAAATGGATGTGAGCCATATACCGGTTCCCTATATGATGGCGGTGGAACGGATGGTTCCGGCCTTTATCGTGATCACATTGTTGATTTTCTGGGCGGCGAAGCTCTACCATACACTGTGGCGTTTTGCGAATTCCAGGGAACTTGTGGGCATTGTGGCTGCGGTGGCAGGGTCCACGATCTTTACAATAATCTATAGCTATTTTACCTATAATGCAGTGCCGAGAAGCTTTTTTGCTATTTACTTTATCTGTCTTCTGATCTGCGTTTGTGTTACCAGATATTCAACCATCATTATACGGACGTTGGTAGAGAGCCGGAATCATGGGCGGCATGCCCGGAATACAATGATCATTGGCGCTGGTGAGGCCGGAAATATGGTCATGAAAGAGCTGATTATGAGTAATTATCTGGATGCCCGGATCAAATGTTTTATCGACGATGATAAACATAAGCAGAATAATTATATTCATGGAGTGAAAGTTGTCGGCGGCAGGGATAAGATTATTGAATCGGTGAAAAAATATGATATCAATGAAATTATCATCGCCATGCCGAGTATAGGCAAAAAAACCACAAAAGAAATCGTGGATATTTGTAAAGATACAAACTGCGACCTGAAAATTCTTCCCGGTGTTTATCAGTTCGTGACCGGAGACCTGGATTTGTCCATGATTCGTAATGTTCAGATTGAAGATCTTCTTGGTCGGGAAACCGTGGATGTGGATGTTCAGTCCATTATGAGTTATGTTTCCAAGAAATGTATTCTTGTGACCGGAGGCGGCGGTTCGATCGGAAGTGAGTTGTGTCGTCAGATTGCGGCGAATCACCCGCGTCGGCTCATTATTCTGGATATTTATGAGAATAATGCCTATGATATTCAACAGGAATTAAAACAAAAGTATCCACATCTGGATTTGATCGTGCTGATTGGCTCGGTGCGTAATACAAATCGGGTAAATTCGATTTTTGAACAGTATCGGCCGGAGATTGTCTATCATGCGGCGGCTCATAAACATGTGCCGTTAATGGAGGACAGTCCGAATGAGGCGATTAAAAATAATGTATTTGGGACTTATAAGGTGGCGACGGCGGCTGATCGGTACGGCGCCAAACGGTTTGTGCTGATTTCCACCGATAAGGCGGTGAATCCCACCAATATTATGGGCGCCAGCAAGCGGATGTGCGAGATGATCGTACAGTCCTTTAATAATCGTTCGGATACAGATTTTGTCGCCGTGCGGTTTGGAAATGTACTGGGAAGCAATGGCAGTGTCATTCCCCTGTTTAAGAAGCAGATTGAAGCCGGCGGTCCGGTCACGGTGACTCACCCGGATGTGGTGCGTTATTTTATGACGATTCCGGAGGCGGTGAGTCTTGTGCTGGAGGAAGGAGCCGCAGCCAAAGGCGGCGAGATTTTTGTACTGGACATGGGTGAGCCGGTGCGTATTGATGATCTGGCGCGAAATCTGATTCGTCTTTCCGGTTATACGGTGGGCGAGGATATAGAGATTGAATATACCGGGCTGAGACCGGGAGAGAAGCTGTTTGAGGAGCTTCTGATGAATGAAGAAGGACTTCAGCAGACGGCAAATAAGATGATTTATGTCGGAAAACCGATAGAATTTGATGAGGATGAATTTCTTCAAAAGCTGGAAAAGCTTTATACCTATGCTTATGATGAAACCGACCAGATGAAGGCCATGATATCTAAAATAGTGCCGACCTATCACATCCGGTCGGAAGATAAGAAGCGGGATGCGCTGAAATCGAAGCGGAT
>OGYC01001759.1_pt1 | contig 17050 bp, 7 predicted proteins | sample 1576461 | NCBI WGS metagenome assembly OGYC01 (sample SAMEA3541569, study PRJEB24748) | human gut metagenome | biome: human gut; feature: human-associated habitat; material: faeces | place: China | collected 2012 | reverse complement strand
TCGCACGGTAGGCAAAGTCCTTAAACGAGGCGATTATGTAGTATACGATGTTTTTTTCTCGCTGCAAGCCCCGCTCCATCGCCTGAAGCGCTGCGTCTTTCGCTGCTCCGGTTGCCACGATAAAGCGCCATGGCTGCCGGTTTTTTGAGGAGGGGGCAAGCAGACCCGCCTGCAAAATTTCTTCCACCATATGTTTCGGAACCGGCCGCTTCAGATATCTGCGGATGCTCCGCCTAGCTCTGATTTCCGGAAGCAATGCAGCATCTCCTCCCCCCATTTCATTCCATAACGTCCAATAAAGCCAATCATTTGCACTTCTCTAACTTTTCCCGTTTTTCCTGCTTTTCCACTGGCCGGATATAACGTGTCAGGTATTTTTCCGAAACGGCCAGTAGTGGATACATCACTGCGGTGACCAATGCACCCTTTACCGCATTGAGCGCCGTGGCTCCGCCCACCGCTGTGAGCAACACGGCTCCCGTTAGCTCGGTATGCAGGAAATAGCGGAAGAACAACGGTGCGATCAGGTAATTTCCCGCCGCGCCAATCACAATCATAATGAGCGATGCGATCACACCCGCCAGCGTTAGGCAGGCAGCCCGGGAGCGAAAGCGGCCTAAAAAGCGTTTATAAAGCAAGGCAAACGGCACAACATAAGCGCACCCCACCAGAAGATTCATCAGATTGCCGAAGCCCATCTGTGAGCCGATCCCACGCACGAGCAGTTCCAAGAGGTTTTTGATGAGCTCCACCACAACGCCGACGCCGGGCGATAGCAAGGCACCTGCAAACGCGGCCGGTACATCGCCGAAATCAAGCTTCAGGTGCTGAAGCCCCGGGATTGCGGCAAAGATCGGAAATTCCAACATCATCAGGACGAATGCGATCGCCGACAGCAGGCTAATGAGCACGAGGCGGACTGTTTTCTTTTGCATAGCAGACAACTCCTTTTTCCGCTGTCAACGAAAAAGCCCTGTATCCGCAGATACAGGGCGCTCAGACGCAAAAATGACTGCGCCGCTTCTTTCATCCGGACTATGACCGTCGGCTCCGGGATCGCACCGGAATCGGCCTAACAGCTTCCACCGTTGGCTCGCGGGCTCGAAGCATTTTGCTCCATTACCGCCGGTGGGGAATTGCACCCCGCCCCGAAGACAGCAATTTACTTTATCTCTATTGTATGCACACAATCACAATTTGTCAACAGCAGGAAGAAAATTTTTCCGCTCACTGGCTTTTGCCCTCCTAGGCATTATCATCCGCCTCCAGTTGCTCCTGTAGCTGCTCCCACTGTGCATACAGGCGCTCCTGCTCCTCATGCAGGGAAGCAAGCTGCTGCGTCAATTCCAGCACTTTTGCATAATCCGCCGCAATTTCAGGCCGCTCAAGCTGTGCGTTGAGCGTTGTGATTTCCTCATCCATCCGGGCAATTTTCTCTTCACAGCGGGCAATGCGTCCGGTGAGCTTACGGCGCTCGCTTTCACGCTCCTTACGCAGCTTATAGGCATTCTGCTTCGGCTTTTCCTGCGCCGCCTTTGGCGTGGGTGGCTGCTCCTCCAACGCCTGCACATAATCATCATATCCTCCGAGGTATTCCTTCACCCCATCATGCGTCAGGTGGAGCACACGGTTTGCGATTTTATTAATAAAATAACGGTCATGGGAGACGATCAGCATGGTGCCCTCATAGCCCGCAAGCGCATCTTCCAGCGCCTCGCGCGAAGAAATATCCAGATGGTTGGTCGGCTCATCCAGCAATAAAAGGTTTGCCCCGGAGAGCATCAGCTTGAGCAGCGCCGTACGGGCCTTCTCCCCGCCGCTCAAATCCCGCACCAGCTGATACACATCGTCTCCCTGGAAGAGAAACGCGGCTAAGGCGGAGCGCACTTCTGTCATCGCGGGGTAGGTATCCCAAATCTCAGCGAGCACCGTTTTCTCCGGATGCAGACCCCCGAGGCCCTGGTCAAAATAGCCAATCTGCACATTCGTCCCAAAGGTGAAGCGGCCGCCGTCCGCCGGCGTTTTGCCTAGGAGTACGCGCAATAGCGTCGTTTTGCCGCAGCCGTTTGGCCCGAGGAGGAAGGCGCGGTCGCCGCGCCGGATATGCAGCTCCACACCGGCAAACAGCTTCTTTTCATCAAACGACTTTTGCAGCCCAGAGGCCAAGATTACATCGTTCCCGCTGACCATACGCGGCAGGAATGCAAATCGGAGGCTCTCCAGCTCAGCTTCAGGCGCTTCCAGCTCCGCCTTCATGCGCCCAAGCATCTTCTCCTTGCTCTCGGCGGTGCGGATATTTTTTTCGCGGTTCCACTGCCGCTGCTGCGCAATGATCCCCTCAATCCGCTTGATTTCCCGCATGGAATTCTCATAGTGCTTTTGCTGCACCTCGCGCTCCTGTTTTTTAAACTGTTGATATTCCGTATAATTCCCTTTCAACAGTTTCACATGCCCGTGCTCCATTTCCATGGTGCGGTTGGTAACGCGGTCAAGAAAATAACGGTCATGCGAAATAATCAGCGCGGCGCCTGTGAAATCGCGCAGGAGCCCCTCCAGCCACTCCACGCTCTCAATATCCAAGTGGTTCGTCGGCTCGTCGAGCAGCAAAAGATTGGCCCCTGAAAGCAGGAGCTTGCCGAGGCTGAGCTTTGATTTTTGTCCACCGCTGAGATTGCCGCAGGGCTGACCGAACTCTTTTTCCGCAAACCCGAGCCCCATCAGCGCCGCGCGCGTCCGGCTGCGGTAGGTAAGGCCGCCCATGCGGTCGAACCGCTCATTCAAGGCCTGTTGCCGGTCGATCAGCTCATTGAGGCTCCCCTCCCCCAATTCCAGCTGACAGGTTGTTTCATTCAACTCCCGCTCAACCTGCATCACATTCTGAAAAACGGAAAGCATTTCATCATAGATGCTTCGCGTTTCGTCTGCGCAGGCATGCTGCTCCAGGTAGCCGATGCGCGCCTGCTTGGAGAGGAAAGCCTCGCCCGACGTTGGCTCCATCTCCCCCGTAATCAAGCGAAACAGCGTAGTTTTGCCCGCACCGTTCACGCCGATCAGGCCGATCCGATCATGCTCGCCTACCTCAAAGGAGACATTGTCGAACAGCTTTTTTTCGCCGAAGCTGATGCTTAAATTGTATGCGTGTAAATATGCCATTGATTTTAACACCATTTTCATTTCAAACTGTCTGTTATCATAGCATGTTTCCGCCATCCAGGCAAGAAACAAAGCAAAAAAGCAAAGCGGCGCAATGCACCGGGTGCATTGCGTCGCTTTCTTTGTTTATGCCGGATCAGCTTGATCGCTGCAAATCGCTTTTGTTATGCAAGCGCCAACAGGTCCACCATCTGTGTTTTGCCCTCAATCTTCGTGCTGAACACAGCCTTCAGGAGATACTTGCTGACGGTGATATAGGTTTCCGGCCTGCCGTTCTGAATATCCAAACGGTATGCATTTGCCGCAGAAGCGCTAATGACAGCCTTGAGCGAACCGCAACCGGCAAGCTTTGCCCAGTCGATCGCCTTGAGGGTGATCGTCGCGGTGGCGAAATCGCCGATGTCGAAGCTAATCGTTTGGCCCGCGATCATCGCGTTGATGCCGTCGGCCGTCAGGTCAATATTCAGGTCGCCGAGCATACCGGATACCAAGGAGCTCATTTCATCCAGCAGCGCATGCACCTGATCGTTCAGCGAACCGCTGCTGATGGCGCGCGCAGCGCGCGGCAGCAGGTCGAGAATGGTGTTGAGCGGATGTTTCATCAGGTCTTCCACCAAGTTGACAATCGGCGTCAGCAGAGCGCTGAACGTTGTATCGGATGCGCCGTTTGCCTTATCGTTTTCTTTTGCCTGCGTGTAGCGAGCAGTAAACTCCTCAGAAGAAATAACACCCTTCAGCCCAAGGCTCTCAAAGATCGGGATAATCCGCTCATATGCGCCATAGATGTAGTCTCCCTTAGCGTTCGTCTTGTTCTCCATGGTAAACACCATAGAGATCAAGCCGCCCAGCGGACGGAACAGGGTGATCAACGCATCGCGGAAGCCCTCCTTATCGCCATCCTGGAATCCCCAGTCGCCATTGGCAAAGGTGATTGCGTCATAGGCGTCGTAGGTATCATTCTCAGCGGCAAGCGCGGCAATTTTTTCACGTGCGCCGGTAAACTTCTCTTCCGGAATCATTGCAACAAAGCCGGAGGGGCGCATTTTCGCCGCCGCGCCAGAACCAACAATCGCAATTCCCTCCACCAGCGGGCCGAGCACGCCGAAGAGCTTGAGCAGCAGGCTCATATTCTGGTTGCTGAAGAAGGAATATTTCGCAACGCCCTTCAAAGAGCCATTGGCGTTGTAGGCAAGCGCCGTCTTAAGCAGAGAGGCTAGGAGCGCATCTGTCGCGGCAATATTAGCGCTCAGCAGGGGACGCATGCCCGGCACCTTCAGCTCCCAAACATAAGTGGGCTGATACGCGGCGATTTCATCTTCAAACATATCGCGAGACGGCACCAGCGGCTTGATCGGATCATACATATTCTGGATCATGGTGTACTTCTCCATGGCTTCGCCTGAAATCTGAGGCCTCAGGCTAGAGGGAAGCGCGTTATACCGCTTTGCCGACTCCGCGACCACGTCGTTGTTCACTTCGTCAAATTTGATGCCCGCGATGTATGCTTCGAATTCGAGAACCTTTGCATAGTCGGCATAGTCCTTGCACTGCTTGTAGAGATTCATAACTGAAACATAGGAGGTGGAATAGCCGTTCGAAGCATTTGTGACAACATAGCGGAACGCCTGAATGCCATCGAAAACATCCTGGATGGCCGACAGCTCGTTTTCATTCAGCTTGTCATAAGCCGCCACGGCCGCTTCCGCCTGGGAGGAATCCTTCGTCTCATTAAACACAACGCACGCCAGCCGCATCTGCTCGATCACCTGCGGGGCGGCGCCAGCCTTCAGCTCAGTGGCATAGGAGGCTGCTTCCTCGATACCCTTCATGCAATTTGCACTCAAATGGTTCTGTATTGCCGCATCCGCTTCGCAGTACACTTTGATCGCCGCGAGATATTCTGTGTTCGCTACGCCGCCCTCATAATTATTCTTGTTGGGCTTTTCGGGCAGCACCGTTTCGCAGGGGTTCTGCGCCGTGTAGCAAAGGCCTATCATCTTGGCCAAATCGGCCGCGCGCGTCCCCCGCTTTGCGTTATAGGAGCCATCCGCATACACATAATAGAAGTAAACGCTCGTGCCGCTAATATAAAGGCCATCCGCATACATCCGCACCAATTCCGGCGCGGCTTTGAATGCGTTGATATAAGCCTCCAGCGCCTGCTGCTCTTTTTCATCTGTAAACTTAGAGCTGGTAGAAATTTTAGGCTTGCCTTCATGTAGGGGAGCAACCAAGGCAACGGCTGCATCACGCGCTGCATGCGGCCCAACATATGCGGAAAGGTTCTTCGTGACCTTCATCTTATTGGCGGCGCCAGTGCCTCCATCAAGGAATGATTCGCGGTTCACCACTTCACGCAGGAACCACAGCATCAGGTCGATATCCATCGCATCCTTTTCCGCCTCGGTCAGGGCTTTACAGGCGTTCACGGCCGTTTCATAAAGCGCAAGCTTTTTGTTATACGCTTCTAATTTTGCAGCATCCGTAGGCACTTTTGTAGCAATGTTCGTACTATCCGCTTTCAAGGCGGTCAAGGCTTCCTTTGCAGCCTTATAAGCATCGCTCTCGCCGATCTCTGCAATTGATTCCTGAAGGCTCTCCACTTTCGCTTCCACTGCGGCGGCCGCGGCCTGCGCCTGCTGTGCAGCTGCTTTGCCATCTCCCGCTGCAAATACGGGGGACATGGAAGAAACGGCCATTAAACCGGCCAACAAAGCGCTTAACAGCTTCTTACTCTTTTTCAACGTTTCTTTACCTCCCTTATTCTAATGCCGGACGTCCGTGCTGAGAAAACCTCCTTTCTCCAAAAATCCGTCTGATTCGGACATATATCCGCAGCTTTCATCGATCCATAAGGATGACGCACGATGATGAGGATGTCCGAACAGATTTTACGGTCGTTTTCATTCTAAAATGTTAACTCAGCATTGTCAAGATGAATATAAATGAAAAATAATCGGTATTATTTTATATACAATCTGCCGTCATGCATAAAAGAGATACAATTGATCGAATGAGGAGATCTGATCACCCAGTTTTTTTGATTCAGCGGCTTGGGCCAACGTAACGGACGCCGCATAGGCGTTGGGCAGTTTCTACGATCAAACAAGGCCCCCTGCGGCACAAGCCACAGGGGACCTCTCTCATTTGTTCTGTTTCACAGAAGGGCGTTTGCCTTATTTCTGCCAGTCGTAGTTATAGAAGCGAACCTTCACCGGATCAGAGGTTACAGTGTTGCCATAGATATCTTCCACTGTTACCTGAATCCAGCAGGAATGCGCGCCGACCACGCTGTTTTTCGCACGAATAACCGCAGTCATACCGTCCGCAGCGGGCTCGATATCCGCCTCCGGATCGTCCACAGACCAGTTGGCATACTGCCAGGTGATGCTCTTAACCGTTGCGCCATCGTTGATGGCAACGCCGAGCGTAACAGGCGTGCTGTTCCACCGCTTCGTCCAGGAAACCTTCTGATAGACTACTTCGCCAACGGCTGCGCCGTTCTGCGTGATAGCTACACTAGTGACTGCTGTGCCGAGATCAAGCGCACGGAAGGCTGCCGTCAGCGCCTCGCACGCCGCGTCAACGCTTGTCTGGTTAGCAAGCTCAGAAGCAGCAATCATTTCGGCCTCGGCCAGCACTTCGCTGATCTGAGCCTGCTGCTCTGCGGTCAGCTCTGTGCCCTTCACAAGGGCAATCGCCTCATTGAGGGCCGTCTTATCCGCGCGCACGCGCACCACGCAGCTCACAGTGAAGCCGCCATCCTCTGTGGTGGCGGTGATCTCCGCATCGCCAGGGCCAACCGCTGTGACAACACCGTTCACCACGGTTGCCACACGTTCATTGGAGGAGGCCCAGGCAGCATTCTTATTCTTTACCGTGACCGGTTTAAAGCTAAGGTTCAGCGCGAGCTGCTCGCCCTGAAGCATGTTGGCAGAGGTGCGGTCGATGGAGACATCCGTCACCTTGCCTTGGAAGAACGCAATCAAGCGCTCGAAGAAATCGATCAGGCCGTTTGTGCCAACACCGTCTCCAGTGATGAACCCGAAGGACAGGAAGTCAAGCACGCTGTCGGCCCACTTGGCAAGATCGATCAGATCCTGGTTGCCGCTGTCATAGAGCTTCTGGAACACAGCGTTCCACCGCTCGTTGAAATCCTTCAGCGAGCCGATCGCGCCGTCCGCTGCGCCATCCGTGCCTTTGAAGATGGTGTAAGCCGCGCCAAGAATCTTGTCAACGCCGTTGTCTTCCTTATACATCTTCGCAAAGGTATTCAGCACGTCGCGCAGGCCCTTCTTGAGATCCTCGCTCATGCCCATCTTGTTGGCGATCAGGTCTGCCACGATGTTGATGTTATCCTCATAGAACGCAAGCTCCACAACGTTGCGCAGAATCACGGTGACGAAATCCGCCTGGTCGATGTTTTCGAGACGGTACGCCTTCTCGCCGGACTTGGACGTATATGGCGTGACCGTGCCCACTGTGAGCATGTTGAAGTCATAGAGGAACGGGATCTTCAGGTTGACCGGCTCGCCGTTGATCTCAAGGCCTGCCAGCGCATCAATGATGATCTGGGTCAGGTCAAGATTAAGGCTGAATTCAAGGTCGTAAATCGGGCGGACCGTGTCGAGCAGGACAAAGATTGCCTGCGCGGTGTTTTCAACACAGACCTGGAGGCCGCCGTTATTGATGAAATAGAGAATATTCGGCAGGATCTCAAAGACTTTGTTCACCGGATCGGTATAAATCTCCTCAAGCAGGTTGAGCACCGGCGTGAGGATCGCGCTGAGCGCAATGCTGCTATCTTCCTTGACTGCCGCGGCATAGTCATCATACGACATAATATCGTCCGGGTTGCATCCGAGGCTTTCGAGGATCGGGATGACGCCGGTCTTGTAGCCCGGGTAGCCATTAGCCTTCACCACACCGAGAACCTCCAGATCCTGATCCGCGAGAACGGTTGCGAGGATCGGCGTGAACGGTGTGAGCGCCTTGGTCAGCGCCGCGGCGAAGCCGTCCTTGTCGCCGTCTTCAAAGCCCCAGTTGTAGCCTTCCGTGACCTCATCCCAGGAGGAGAGGTCGATGCCGACAATGCCGAGAATCGGCTTAAGGTCGACGCCCAGTCCGCCGAGCAGGTCCTTCACCATCAAAACAAGAGAAGTGAGCGTCTCGTTGGTGTAGATGCCCGTAATATAGGATTTAATGAGCTCGCTGAGCTTCAAGGTATCCTTGCCGCCCAAGATGAGCATCATATTGTCGATGAAGTCCGGCAGGCGGTCGGAGATGTACTGCGCCTGCTCTTTGGTCCAATCCTCACTATAAGTCACGTTGTTGATCACAGCGCCGGCCTCGCCGTTGGCAATGGCCTCGTCGGCCGCATCGGAGAACGCATAGCTCATCTGCTTAGAGGCATACTCCTGCGGAACGAACAGCTCAGTGACCGCCGCGATCACGTTATCCGGGTTGTTGCCGAGGTTCTTGAGGATGCCCATGATATCATCGCCAAGTTCGATCTCGGAGCCCGTCATCGACCCAATCAGCGCGAAGAGGGAATCCATGAAATCCTGATCGCCCAGCATCGGCAAGATATAGCGAAGAACCGCCAGCAGAGTAGCTTCTTTGTCAACAACAAGCTGGCGCCGCGTGCCGCCCGTGCGGCCGCTCGGCGCTTCCACCAGCGTACCCTGGCTCGCAAGCATCGCCTGGTTGATGGTCGGCAAAACAAGGTTTGCTTCCGGTGCAACCAAGCCAAGGACTGTGGAGAGGAGGACGTTCAGATCTGTGAACATCGCATCGCTGAGGTTAATCCCTAAATCCGGGATCAGAGTGGGCAGGCTCATCACCAGATCATACAGATTATCGGCGTTCAAGCCAGCCAGTGAGAGCAGAGAGGTTTTATAATACGATACCCAGTTGCCGAAGAAGGAATCGCCGATATCCAGAATCGGATTAAGCTTAGTAGCCTTGAGGATCTCCCCAATGATGCCGAACTCCATGATGTAGGCAAACTTCGGCAAAAGCTCCAGCACGGTTGAAACCGGCTCTACCGCAACTGTATCCTCCACCCAGCTGAGCAGCGGCAGCAGGATCGCACTCATTAACTGCTCTGTGGTGGTGTAGGTGTTGTAGGTAGCTGTTGGTACGATATTGTCGCACTCTAGCATCTCAAGCAGTGGAAGAACAGCATTGTTGTAAAGGTTGACAGCGTCCATCCTGAGATACGCGTCAACAATAATGGTGGTATGCTCCGACATTGCTTGATTGGTCAGCACAGAGCGCAGGATGGGAGCTAAGCCGCCCAGCGCCTGGCCAAGCGCGGCAACAAAGGTCTCCTTATCATGCACGCCCCAGGAAACATCTCCGTTTACATTAAACTGGGACCAATCATTACCGGCAGCGTTGAGCGCCGCAATGACGCTGCCATACCTGCTGCTGTCAAGAACTTTCGACAACGTATTGGGGTAAACGTTGAGATTTAAATCGCTAAACCTATCCAGGATCAACTGACCGGTAAGCTTTATGCCTAAAATTTCTGTAAGCTCCAGATCCTTCAACGCATTCACAAGCATTGGATAAATAGCTGTGACAATGGTATTCACCATCGCATCTGTATACAGCCCGGTCTCCAACGCCCCTTGGATAGCCTCTTGCAGCGTCCCCTCAATCCCGAGCAGACCAGTAACCTCTTGGTTCTGCATGAGGGAATCGATCTTTGTGATGGTTTCGGAGAGCTTCTCCTTTGTCACATCGTATTCCTCGCCCTCGGTGCGGGCGATATCGCCGGGCAGGATGTCGCGCGTTGGGTATTCCGGCTCATACTTCTGCCAGCCGGACATGCCCTTTGTCTCCACAAAGCGGTTATACTCTTCGAGCATTGGGGCCAGACGATCATACTTTGCCTGAAGCTCGGCGGAAACGGTAATGTGCTCGAGGATATTGGCCTCCACACCGCCGATGGCCTCTTTGACCGCTTTGTAGTTGAGCAGCGTGATTTGGCCAAAGTCGCTGTAGTTATCAATAGCTTTATCAAGCTGCGCTTCTACGCGATCGGTCAGCGTTGTGTCGATGCGGGCGGCATAGCTTTCAATCGCAGCCCACTTCTCCTCGCCAAAAACACGGTTCAGCGTATCAGCATCATATTGTGCAAGCTCGGCCAGCTTCGTCTTTGCGTTGGCCTGCCGATCATTGATGAGCTCATCCGTGGTGAGCGTGGTCAGATCGGTGTTCAGGAGATCGTCATTAAAATAGACCAGATACTCCTCCACCTCAGTGGAAAGCTTGCGGGCCTCAATTTCGACCTTCGCGTTGTGGATAAACTCCGTCACATACGCCGTGCCCTCCGTGAACACACGGCTGACTGCGGCGCGCTTGCGGGCCGTCACCATATTATACTGGGCAGTGGCCTCCGCCCAGGTTTTGGTGAGGTCTTCATCGGAGATGGTTGCAAGATCCGTTGCCGCAATCAGCGCGTCGATTGTGGCCTTGATGCCCTGCAACTCGATAACCTGCTTTTCCACCTCGACAGAATCAATAAACGCGTTGATCTGTTCCATCTTGAGGCCGGTTTCACCAAGCGCATAGGCAATCGCCTCGGCGGTGCAGCCGTTGAGATTCGCCCTGAGGGCGTTCATCTCATCGAGCAGCGCTACAAGGGCGTCATACTCCATCGCGGCAGGGTCGTTCTTCATCTTTTCCGCGATCTGCTGCGCAAACTCCAGCGCAAACTTTTTGTCGCGCGCGGTAGTCGCATCGCTGATGAAAGCTTTAATCGCGGCCTTGTCGAAGAAGTGGTTCATCACCGCGTCGTTGCCCCACAGGGAGCAGGCGTCCACGGCGGCCTGGTTTGCATTCACAAGCGCCACAAGCTCTTCCGACGTCATTGCGTCGAGATCACTCTTGAGCAGCTCTTCTGTGAAATAAGAGCCAAAGGCCTTGAGCTGCGCCGGGATCTCTGTATTGGGAGCCGTTTCCGTGCGGCTCCAGCCATTCGGCTTGAGATAGTTACAGGCGTTTCTGGTGGCGTTAGCAAAACCTGATCTCCACTCATGACGGCCGTGCGCCCACAGATATTCCACCGCTGTGGGAATAGAATCCGGCAGCTTGGAAATGTCGCCATCCTGTGCAAGCAGGAGATCCGCTATGTCGCGCACGATCCGAATGCCATAGGTACGTTCCTGCGGCTGATCAGGTTGGCTGAAATTTTTCCAATCAGCATTATTCCCGTTCATCCCACCAACAAATGCTTTGATGGCTGTGCGGGCATTCGCCAACTCGTCGCCGACAACGCCATATTCGTTTTGCAGCTTTGTCAGCACAGCCTCGGCAACGCCGTGCGCGGTATTGGCCGCGTTGTCGTTCTTGCTGGTGTGATTAGGAGCTTCCGCCGCTGCCACCACCCAGAAGGCTTCGGCTGCCGCCTCAATCTCCCCGGTCGGGTCGTTCACGACCGTGATGTAGTTCTGCGGGCTGCCCCAAGACGCATGGCGCACCCCGTCCGCCTTCAACGCCGCCGCCAGCGCATCATAAGGATCCGCCGCCAGCGCCGTCAAGCCAACGCTCAGGCTTGTCATAACCATCAAAACAGCCATGAACACGCTCAGCGCCTTTTTGGAAATTTTCATGTGCATACCTCTTTTCTTTTCACGATTCCTGTGCATCACCTTCCTGTGATCCCCGGCCCTTTGCACAGGCCTTCTGCAAACGTTTGCAGGGAAGCCGGTTCATATTCCTCTGGTCGTTCCAAAAAAGCCTATCACATCCCTTTTTTTGTTGGAATTCTCTAAGGTGCTAGAGTCTTCCTTAATTATTAATAATAAATGAATATTCGAATTTATTATTGCCGTTCAGAACTTAACAATTTTTTAACATACTCAATAAAAATCCTGTATCTACAAGCTTCTTATTGTTTATATGCCTTTTTCTTTCCCTCAATTTTCTTCTAAACCCATATTTTGTTTTTCTACATAATGTCGAAATAAAATTCCATTTTCACAACGTATTGTCGATTTTAGTTTAACATATAACGCCCCTCCTACTTTGTGCATTTTGCACAAAACAGACTAGGATCGGATTTTTTAACAAGACGCCCCCATTGGTAATTCCTTGCTAAATAATTCGCATCGTTTCATTGAAAAAATGCCTTTCATTTCCCATCGATATGCCATTTTTACAGACTGGCATGAAAAAAGCGGAGGAAAGATGAGCCGTCTTTCCTCCGCTTATATTTTATTTATTACCTTTGAAAATGCTTAAAATATCAAAATAGCCGTCGTCATCCGGGCCATAGGGGTTCTTTGCAGGTGGCGCTGTCGACCGCTTCGGCTCTGGCGGCAACTCAAAAGAAGGGCGATCCGCCTTTGGATCTTTTCCCTCCGCCTCCACAGCGGCGGCGCCTTTTTCCATCGCCTCTTCAAATGGGGATTTTGCCGCTGCCGGTTTTGCAGATGGCGCCGCCTCGGTATCCCCCCGCGCCCCATCTTCACCGAAGCCGGTTGCAACCACGGTAACAACCATTTCATCATCCAGCATATCGTCAAAGGAAACGCCCCAGATGATCGTTGCATCCGGATGAGCCTCCTTAGCGATGATTTCAGACGCAACCTCCACATCCTCCAAGCCGATATCATCAGAAGAGGTGATGCTGATAATCACACCGTGCGCGCCGTGGATGGAGGTTTCCAACAGCGGGCTGGAAACTGCCGCATTCGCAGCGGCTTCCGCTTTATCCTTCCCACTGGCATGGCCAACGCCCATATGCGCATGGCCCGCATCTTTCATAACAGCGGTAACATCCGCAAAATCCAAGTTGATGAAGCCCGGCACCTTAATCAGCTCCGAGATGCTTTTCACACCCTGAAGCAGCACGCCATCCGCTTCGTCAAACGCGTTTGCAAGCGTGATCTTTTTGTCGGAAACGTATTTTAACCGTTCGTTCGGGATGATGACAAGGCTGTCCACATGCTCCGCCAGCTCCGAGATGCCCTGCTCAGCCTGCGCCATGCGGCGGCGGCCTTCAAAATGAAAGGGCTTTGTAACGATACCGACGGTGAGAATCCCCATCTCCTTGGCAAGCTGTGCAATCACCGGCGCTGCACCGGTGCCGGTGCCGCCGCCCATGCCTGCGGTGATGAAAACCATATCCGTGCCTTTAAGCGCATCCGCGATCATATCATGGCTTTCCTCAGCTGCGCGCTGGCCCACCTCAGGGTGTGCCCCAGCGCCCTGGCCATGAGTCGTTTTCTCACCGATCTGGATTTTATGGGTAGCCTGGGAGTGATTGAGCACCTGCCTATCCGTATTCACGGAGATAAATTCCACGCCCTGCACACCGGAGCGAACCATACGGTTCACGGCGTTTCCGCCGCCTCCGCCCACGCCGATGACCTTTATTTGTACTACATTTTCAAAGTCGTTATCAATTTCAAACGGCATTCATACGTCCCCCTATTGAACAATCTATGTAAAACAAACCGAAAAAAGCCACTGCAAATGGCGCCGCCTCCGTGAGCCGCGCACCGTATCCTGCCATCTTGGCATAAAGATACAGGATGATTAGTAATATACTAACACGGCGGGGGGTAAAATTCAATATGGTAGAAAAAGAATTTGGATATTTTTTCGTTCCGCCCGCCTTTCCATCATGCTCCGGCCTGTGTTGCCGGCTGGGAAGCCTTGCTTGTCTGGGCTGGTTCAATCGTTTCACTAAAAAAGGCTTTTTTGGGGATTGTCAGATTAATGCTGCCTTTTTTATCCGGATTACTCTCCTCCTCGCGTGCAATCACCTCTTGGCCGAGCTTTAGCTTCTGCGCAAGCTGATCATCTTCTCCCAGCAGCATCTCCATACGTCCCTGGTAGACCACCCGGATATCCCCAAGATCAGATAAATCGATTCGCGTAATTCCGGAAAGCCCTGTCTCCTGCACAGCATCCAGCAAATGGTCAAGCACCGTTTTTTCCTGCGATTGGCCGTTTGCCTGCTGCTCACCCACGGTTTCACTTGCCGCGCGCGCGCTTTCGCTCTCTTGTTCCTTTGGCGGGAAGCTCGCCTGTTTACCGGGCGAGGCGCTTTTCACCTCAACGCCCTTGAGCAGGGCAGCTCCCTCGGGCAGCTCTGTCGCACCGATCTCCAGCACTTTGCCGCTGCCTGTCATGATGAGATAGGAATTTCCCTGCTGCACGGCGAGCTTGAGCTGTGCCTCCTTCACGGTAATCACCAGCTTGTCCGGCAGCTTACGCTTGATGGTGACAGATTCCACATAAGGGAGCTTTTCTGCAATCCGTCCGGCCGCCTGCTCTGTTTTGCATAGGAAAAGGTTTTCCCCTTTGGCAATGCCAGAAGCCTCTATGACCTCTTGTGCCTGATAGCGGCTATTTCCCTTCACCTCAAAATCCGCAATATGAAAAAACACCGTGAACGTCAGCACCGCGCCCACGCAGAGAAGAAGCAAAAACAGCACAAGATAAAGGATTGCCTTTTTCCTGCGCCGCTTCTTCAACGAACGCAATTGCTGCTCGCGCCGGATCTCATCGCGGGAACGCGGCGTCTGCTCCGCCTGTGCAGGCGCAGCCGGCCTCTTCTGCGGGCCGGCTGCCCGTTTTAAATTAGAATTCTTCTTCTGTTTCATCGCAGATCTCCCTCTTGATTTGCGCCCCAATCGCCTGGAGGCTTTCCTCAATCTTTTCATATCCCCGGTCGATATGCAGGACGCCGGTGATTTCCGTGTTGCCGCGGGCAGACAGGCCTGCAATCACCAGCGAGGAACCTCCCCGCAGATCGGGAGCCACCACCGGCGCGCCCGATAAAAACGGCACGCCCTCCACAACCGCAACGCGCCCCTCCACCTTGATATGCGCGCCCAATCGCATTAGCTCACTAACGTGCTTATAACGGCTTTCAAATATATTTTCAATAATAACACTGGTGCCGTCGGCAATTGCGGTCATCGCCATCACAGGCGCCTGCGCATCGGTTGGAAAACCCGGGTAGGGCATCGTCCGCACCGTGTGCACCCGATGGAGCCGGGGCGGTGCGCTGATCGTCAAATCCCGCGCGCAGATGCTGATATCACAGCCAGCCTCCTCCATCACGGGAATGACCGGCCCCAAATGCGCCGGAATAATATCCCGCAACGTCAGATGGCCGTGCGTCACCGCCGCAGCGGCCATATAGGTTGCGGCCGTAATACGATCTGGAATCACTGTGTGTTCTGTGCCGGACAGGGCCTTTACGCCGTTTATGACGATTGTTCCCTCACCCGCGCCGTGAATACGCGCGCCGCACCCGTTGAGAAAATCGGCAAGATCGCTGATTTCCGGCTCCCGCGCCGCATTGACAAGCACCGTGCGCCCCTGTGCCGTGGCGGCGGCCAGCATGATGTTTTCCGTAGCGCCTACGCTTGGAAAGGATAGCGCAATCTTCACGCCCTTCATCGGCTCCGGACAAACACAGTCGAGCCTACCGTGCTCCTCCTGAATCTCCACGCCAAATTGCCGCATAGCGGAAAGATGCAGATCGATCGGCCTCAAGCCAATTTCACAGCCGCCCGGTGTGGACAAGCTTGCCTTGCCCATCCGCGCCAAAATCGGGCCGAGGAATACCACGGAAGAGCGCATCTCCCGCATCAGATGATCTGGGATATCGGAGCGTTCAATGCTTGTGGCATCTATCGTGACCGTGTTGCCCTCCCGCTCCACCTTACAGCCGAGATAGGTCAGAATCCGGATCGCCGCGTCTACATCTGTCAGCCTGGGGCAGTTATGTATGACGCAAGGCTTATTGGTCAAAACGGCAGCCGCAAGAATCGGCAGGGCGCTATTTTTAGAGCCGTGTACCCTCAGCTCCCCGCTCAAGCGCTTCCCGCCTTCAATGACGATTTTCTCCATTGTCGCACACCCTTTCGCATAAAAACACAAGCGGGCCGTTTTGCCGCCCTGCAATATACTATGCATGGGGTGAAATATGCGTGAAAAGAGAAAATGCGCCGGAGTGGATTGAGCGATCTAAATTTAGGAATGTTGATCCTTTTGGGCCAAGCCTGCAATCACTGCGTAAATCCGCTCGTTTGCATCTGTAATCGCAAGGGCCTTTGCGTTTGCCTCAAGCTGCCTGCGGCGCTGTGGGCTGCTCAGCAGCCGATCAAGCTCCTGAGCCAGGCGCTCTCCTGTCAAATCTTTTTCCTCGATGAGCACTGCGGCATCTTTGCTGACAAGCGCCATTGCGTTATGGTATTGATGATTTTCCGCTACATTGGGGGAAGGGATCAGGATGGACGCCTTCCCCATCGCCTCAACCTCGCTCAGGGAGCTTGCGCCGGAACGGCAGATCACCACATCTGCCGCCGCCATGCAACGATACATATCGTCAATATATTCCCGGATAATCACATGCTTTTCGAGGTCAGGATCCACACCCCTGTCCTTAAGCGCATCCTGCACCCACAAACCGTACTGCCCCATGGCATGCATAAAATAGCAGTCCGCCTGCTGGTGTCGCCCGGCGATTACCTCTACCATCGCACGGTTAATTGCTTCCGCACCCAGGCTTCCGCCCATGGAAAGCACCAGCGGACGATCGTCGAGCCCCAGCTCAAAGCGGGAAAGCGTGCGGTCTGCGCGCAGCAGCTCGCCGCGCACGGGAAGCCCCGTCACGGTGCATGGGTTTTTCGCATTCAGATATTGCTCCGCCGCGGGAACGGCGAGCATCACCTGATCTACCTTTCCAGCAAGCACCTTGTTTGTTTTGCCTGGAAAAGCGTTTTGCTCATGAATCGCGGTTGGAAAGCCGAGCTTTGCCGCCATGCGCAGCACCGGCCCGCTGACATAACCGCCTGTCCCCATCACCACATCCGGCGCAAAGGCGCGCAGGATCTTTTTGGCCCGGTGGGTGCTGGTCGCCAGG
>OGYC01001752.1_pt1 | contig 17117 bp, 19 predicted proteins | sample 1576461 | NCBI WGS metagenome assembly OGYC01 (sample SAMEA3541569, study PRJEB24748) | human gut metagenome | biome: human gut; feature: human-associated habitat; material: faeces | place: China | collected 2012 | reverse complement strand
TCCGAACGGCGCAACAAGAGCACCTGCGCAGCTTCACCGTCTCCATCCACACGGATTCGCCTCGCTTTCATCAGCTCCAGCATGGCCAGAAAGGTAGCCACCATATCAGAACGGGAAGGCGCAATTTCAAAAAAAGACCCTAGCCGCTGTTTCTGCCCGCGGATTAACCGGCGCAGGATGAAGGCGACTTTGGAACCCACAGATACAATTTTATGGGAAACAATTCCGGTAAACGACTCCACCGGAGGAGGCAGCCTTCGCTTCCCCTTTCCGACAGCAGAAAGATAAGCGCACAACAGCTCATCCGGTTCATGTAGGCGCGTGTAGGTGGGATCCACTTCAAAAACCTGCGGTTCACGCGTATAGTGGTCAAATCCATCTGTATGCTCCGCCAGCTTCTGTGCCATGAGCTGGCAGTCCCGATACTCCAGCAACTCTCCTGTCAGCTCTTTTTTCAACTGATCCGCCTCTTCGTGAACCGGCAGCAAGGAGACCGTTTTCAGATAAACCAAGCGTGCCGCCATTTCCAAAAACTCACTGGTAACCTCTAAATTTTCATCCTCCTGCATCTGGCGAACGGCAGCCACATACTGCTCGACCAATTCCAAGATCGGAATATCGTAGATATTCAGCTTATGCTTGTTGATTAAATGGAGCAATAAATCCATTGGGCCTTCAAAAACGGGGAGTTTATATGATATTTTATCCATTCATCCGCTCCCCCTCAATGGAACGGTAAAAAGGGTAAACCGGCTACGAACGCAAGCCCCTTCATAACAAGATTGCTCAAAAAGCTCAGCGGCCAACTCAATACGCCGAAAAAGAGCAGCGCCAGCACGACAAGCATGATAATCCGCTCATACTGCATGACTTTATAATAGAGTTGATCCGGCAAAATAAGCCCTAAAATGCGGGAGCCATCCAGTGGCGGAATCGGCAGCAGATTAAACACGGCAAGGTTCACATTAATCATCGCAGCCATTTTGAAAAATAAAAGAGCAACAGAAATAATGGTGCTTCTCGTTGACAAAAAAAGGCCAAAAATATTATAGATAACCATGAAGAACAAAGCCATCAACAAATTAGAAACCGGGCCCGCCAAGGCTGTGAGGGCCATATCGCGCTTTGGATTTTTAAAATTCCGCATATTGACCGGCACCGGTTTTGCATATCCGAAGCCGATCAGTAGGATCATTACAGCGCCAATAGGGTCGATGTGCGCAAGTGGATTGAGCGTTAGCCTTCCGCTCAGCCGCGCCGTGTCATCTCCCAACCTGGTAGACATCCAAGCGTGCGCATATTCATGAATCGGAAGCGTGCAAAACACGACAAAAATGGAAACGCATACTCCGATCATCGCGCTCGTCCAGTCGCCGCTTCGGAAAAAATTCAATATCATGTATTCAAACTCCTCAGAATGAAATGATTCTTACTTAGAGTATCCTAAAACAGCATGCGCGTCAACAGATAAAATGTAAATTTTCATCCAATTGCACCGGTGGGCCTTCCTCCCGTTACAATTCGATCAATTTCTCCATAATCCAAATAGGAACAGGTGTGCAGACCCTCCTTTTGGAAAATGGCACTGATCTCATCCGCCTGCCCTTCGCCGCATTCCACGGCGATCATGCCGCCCTCGCTTAAGGAGGGAACCCAGCGTTCTGCCAGCACCCGGTAAAACAGCAAACCATCCTCTCCGCCATCAAGGGCCATACGCGGTTCGTGCCGCACTTCCCGCTGTAAGCCGCTTATTTCTGCGGATCGAATATAGGGCGGGTTTGAAACGATCACCTGCGGCGCAGGAAAGTCAAAACTCTGAAAGCCATCCATCAAATCGCCCAATTGCAGATGGGTGTTAGCTGGCGCAATACGATCTGCATTGCGCCGTAAATAGGCAAATGCGGCCTCTGATTTTTCCAGCAAAAACACCTCGGCGTCGGGCCGCCTCTTTGCAATACTCAACCCCAAGCAGCCGCTTCCGGCACAAAGGTCAAACACTACCGGATGCTCCCATGATTCTAGCCGCTGAAGGGTGGTTAGGGCAAGAAGTTCTGTTTCCGGCCTAGGAATCAATACGCCTGGGCCGATCTGAAACGATTCATCCAAAAAACCCCATATCCCAATGAGATATTGAAGCGGTTCCCCCTCTGCTCTTTGACGGAATAACCGCCTGAAATAGCGCTCTTTATTTTCCTCTGGCACATGATCCCGGTGTAGAGAGAGCGCTGTACGATCAAAACCAAAGGCTTTTTCCATCAAGCAGCGCGCGTCAAAGGCGGCGTCCGGATTGCCGGATTCCCGGAGGGTTTCAATTGCCTCTTGATAAAGCGACTGATAGGTTATCAAATTGCGTCATCCTCCGGGTTATCGGTAATCACAGCTTTAAAGGCGGCAATTCCAACCTCGATCATGCTGTCATCCGGTTCCTTCGTCGTCAAACGCTGCATCCATAAACCGGGCGCGGAAAGGGTTTTTGTCAGCCAATTTTCGTGCCTACCCGCATAGCGGATAAATTCATATCCAAATCCCATCGTTACGGGCAGCGTGAGAATTTTAATGCACATCCATAGAATCCGGTTTTCCGGATTGCCAAGCTCAGGGAAAATCAAAATCAGCAGGGAGGCCACAAGGATACTGATAATTAAAATTACAAAAATGAAGCTTGTGCCACAGCGCGGATGAAAGCGAATTTGTTTGCGCACATTTTCAACCGTTAATTCTTCCCCGTGCTCATAGCAAAAAATCGTTTTATGTTCTGCGCCATGGTAGCTGAAAACACGTTTAATATCTTTCATCTGCGAAACCAGCGCAATATAGGCGATGAAGATCAAAATACGCATGGTGCCCTCTATAAGGCCCTTAAAGGATAATAGCCCTCCTTTTGCAAGCGTATTAATTCCGTCAAAAATGAGAGAAGGAAGATAAAAAAACAATGCAAACGCCAATAAAAGCCCCAGCACCATTGCCACTGCCGAAATAACAGCCATCATTTTCGGGCCAAAATGGTCAGAAATCCAGCGGTCTAGTTTGGACATTTCCTCTTCCTTGACATCCTCCGTATCCAATCCGGATTTTTCGGCCGACTCCATCAAGCATTTATAGCCAAAAACCATTGATTCAATAAAACTGACAACTCCGCGGATAATTGGCCATCCTAAAAATTTCACTTTATCCTTGATTTGTTTATAATCCTTATACTCTGTATCAATCGTACCGTCCGGCAGACGGACAGACATCGCCGCGCCCCGCGGCCCGCGCATCATAATGCCCTCGATCAGAGCCTGTCCCCCAACAGAGGTTTTATGCTGCACTCCTTTGTTTTTACCATCACTCATTCTGTGAACTCCTTTCATCAGGGAGAACCACCGGATCTATCGTAAATAATACGGAGACCGTCGTTCCCTCTCCTACTACGCTGTTAATTTTTAAAGTGCCATGGTGCAGCTTCACAATTTCATCGACCACGGCAAGCCCGATCCCGGAGCCGCGGGCCGAAACGTTGGAGCGATAAAACTTTTCCGTTACGTGTGGCAAATCTCCTTCCGGAATACCACAGCCAGTGTCGCCTACCATGATTTCAAGCGTTGTGTTCGTAATATTAGCGACAACGATCACTTTGCCGCCCTGTTCTGTATATTTAAAAGCGTTGTCCAAGATATTGACAAACACTTGTTTGATCCGATTCGCATCCCCATTCATCGGAGCGGGCAGATGTGGCACATTGTAGATCAGCTCAATCCCTTCACGCAGTGCGCGCTCCCGAAACACAAAAACAGCGTCATCCAACTCCGCCAATACGTCGATTTTCTCCATACGCATGCTGAGCTTACCGTTTTGCATGCGGGAAAAATCAAGAAGCTCTTCTACAATCCCGGTCAGGCGGCCGGATTCATCAATAATCACCTGCATTCCTTTGGATAACAGCGTTGGATCGGTATCCCCCACTTGCAATAATGTTTCACCCCACCCTTTGATCGCTGTTAGCGGAGTGCGCAATTCATGAGAAATGGTTGATATAAAATCATTCTTCACCCGGTCGGCCTCGCTAAGCTCCGAAGCCATATAGTTGATAGTTTCTCCCAATTCACTGATTTCATCGTTATAATGATGGCTGTCAATCCGGCTGCTAAAGTCACCATGCGCAAATTTTTGCGCTGCCGCATTGATCTGCATGACCGGCTTGACAATGGATTGAATGAAGAAAGAACCAGACATTGCCACCAACGCAATCGCCAGAAGGCAAATAAAAAAAATAATCAAAATAAATGTGGAGACTTGATTATCAATTCCCTCCAGTGAGATCAGATAACGGACAGCTCCACCGTTTTCACCCAGCAGCTGTGTTAAGGTCATCACTTTTTCGCCGGATGGAAGACGACCTATCCACCGGGCCGTACCGCTGGCAGTTTTGGAAGCCAGCGCCTCCTGATAATCCGGCATTTCGGGTGAGCCGTCTATCGGGAATCCACTGGAGGAAATAATCACCTTTCCGTTTTTATCGATCACCCAGACCTCCATGCTATCCTTTGCCTTGAAATTTTCTACAAACTCACGCGCCCGATTTTCAAACTGCTCGTCTGTATTGTAATACAGGTTAAAAAAGGTGGAAACCGTGTCATTCACATGGGAGTTAAGCGCTATTTTGACATATTCATAATAATAAAAATGAATTGCAATCGAGGCAATAATCGAGACCAAAAGAAGCAGGGAAGAAATAACGCCTAGCGTATTGATTACCCAGCGCCTTGTGATGCCGCTGAAATGCATTCATCCCATCTCCTTTGTCCATGATATCAAATTTCAAATTTGATCGGCAATTAAACAACCCACTTATATCCAAGGCCCCAGATGGTTACCAAATGCTTGGGATTCGACGGCTCATCCTCAATCTTCATGCGCAGGCGGCGGATATTGACATCTACGATTTTTTCCTCTCCAAAATACGAGCTGCCCCAAACACGGTTCAGGATATCCGTCCGGTCCAGCGCTGCGCCTGGATTCTGAAAAAAGCATTCCATGATTTGAAATTCTACCTGTGTTAAATCGATAAAGCGGCCGCTTTTGGTCAGCGTTCGGTTGCGCGGATTGAGCACGAATTCCCCAAGAATCACTGTATCATCCTGTTCCTTAGCGCCGGATGACTCCTTGCTCATCTCAACGCGGCGATAAATCGCGTCAACTCGCGCCATTAGTTCAGATGGTGAAAAAGGCTTTGTTACATAATCGTCCGCCCCCACCAAGAGGCCGGTTACCTTATCCATTTCCTGCGTGCGCGCCGTCAGCATGATGATCCCCAAACGCGGACTGCGGGCACGCAGCTGTTTACAAAGCTCCAGCCCATCCATCTGCGGCATCATAATATCCAACAGTGCCACATCAACTTCGCCATTGCGTTCGTCATAGATATGCAAGGCCTCCAGCCCATCGCCTGCCTCCAACACTTCATATCCGCTACGCTGTAAATTGATGACGATAAAATCACGAATAGACGCTTCATCCTCCGCTACAAGAACTGTTTTCATCCTGCTTATGTCCATCCCTTTCTTGCGCCTCACCGCAAACTTGCGCGGTTTTGGCATAGCCAAAATTTCAATGTATAATCTTGTTCGCACACCGAGTTTCGTGCTGAAAAAGCACAAATCATGTTCTCTTGAAACACTTTACTCAATAATCGAAATGCTTGTTTTTAACTGATCAAAATCAATATCATATTGCGAGGCAGCACTCGACAAACGTGCCACATAAACAACGCTGCCATTTTCCTTTAACAGTGTGTAATCTGCGTTCGGGCTTTTTTCCCATTGTTCAGCTGGGAGCGTCCAAATATTGAAAAGTTCCTCCCCTATTTTACCATTTTCCCTCGCAAAAAAAGTCCAACGCCGCTCCTGCAAATTGCTGATAATTGTAATTTTAGGGTTTTCCTCATCTTTTACCCATTGATCGGGATAAAAGAACATATAGCCATCTGAATAATTAATGGAGCTATAAGCGACTACCTTGCCCGTCTGCGGCTCAAACTCTTGAAACTGCACCCATTTTGTCAGATAAAGCTTTTGTTCTGCCGCCAGATCTGTCTGCACAGTGCCCACCGCATCGCTAGCAAGAAGGTCTGAGCTTGCATATCCACTATCTGGCAATATAATCTGAACTGGCACTTCAAAGATCGCATCATTGTTAATGTCCCGCGAAGCGATGGGCTCATAACGCCGGGTAACCGGATTTATCCCTTTCTTTTCATTGTAAAGAGGAGCAACAAGCTTTTGGCTCTGACTATCCCAATAAACAATTTCGGTGATCATTCCAGAGGTACCCACATTCGCATCAATATAAATTTTAAGAGGAACCTGAATGCCCAAATCCTCTTGCTTAATGGACACATAATTCAATGTTTTAGGATCCAGCGTCACCTTACTCACCATAGCAAGAGTGCCATTCTCCATTTTTAACAATTTTCCCACAGCGACGTGAGCATTGCCATTTGTTTCCGGCGTCAACAAAAAAATCTCTACACTGCCGTCGTGGTCAATATCAACCGGCAGCATGGCGGAAAAGGCCTCCCGGGCCAACGTATTGATCACCGGCCCATGATCCGTGTTGCTATATTGATAAACAGAAAGCATTTTGCTTTCTTTGCTTTCAAACAAATTCCATCCTACAATCAGCTCAGATATTCCATCTTCATCTAAATCTGCAAATGATACAGAATATACATCGCTACCTATACCAGGGAAATCGTTATGGATGTTCCATTTTCCATTCTGGCTGTCCATAAAATGCACACGGACAGTAGACTGATCCTTATTGGGCGTATAAAACACAAACGCTTCTTCTTCCCCATCGTTATCCATATCATACATGATAAAGGAAGAACGATAATCTCCGGTAATTGGAGTTTTCAATAAAAAGTTTTTCCCCGTGGCTGTGGCAACATATGACTCAAAGGATTCCTGAAGGCCACTATATTCCCCTATGGGCTTCGGGGGACGCAGCAGGTTTGGCAGAGCAGTGAAACGAAGCGAGCAGCCGCTGAATAAAAACACTAAGCTAAGAGCCAAAGCAAGGCAGGCCAAGATATGCTTTTTCAAGATTGCTGCTCCACTCCTTTCAAAATGACGGATCGAGAAATCCATCACTCAGTTTTTGCTTTGATCTGAATCGGCACCTTATAAGTGCTGTATGCCCAGCAGTCATTAAAGCTTCTGACGTATACTCTGGCAGTTACTTCCTGACGGCCCTCTGAGAGTTCAATCGTGCTCAAATCAACCTCTGCATAGATCCCATCTGCATTTAAAGCGTCAATGGATGATTTGGGGCCGACAATCGTAACATTTTTGATATCCTCCAGGGCAGTTACCTGAAATTCATCTGGCTCATTAAGCATGGTGATATTGTTTTTAGAAACCGTATAGGGCTTCGAAGTTTTATCCCGCGCATCGATTACCACAGAGAAATTTTTAATGCTTTTATCAACTATAGTTACTTCCTTGATCGCAGAAGCGGGGAAGGTAAAGGTATGGCGGATCATACCGAGCTCGCTAAAGTCGATCGTTCCAACAGAAAACGACTCCATTGCGTCAATATCAGCTTCCTCAGCCGCCACTGTAACGCGGGAAGGGGTAATGGTCGTGGGCAAGGGGTTGGCAACATAGGCCAACGGTTCATTCGTGTAAGATACCGTCACCGGAAGCTCCTTTAGCTTTAATACCCGGATCGTCACAGTCACGTTTGATTGGCCGTGATTAATATCTAGATACTGCGGCACACCGCCATATTCACCAATCGGCGTGATCTTTGCCTCCAGCGTAGTCGTACTGGTAAGCGGCTTGGAAAGAGAAACGCGCGCCACCACCTTGCTAACCTTGTTCACCTCTGTTGTCGGGCCGGAAACCGTCACATTGCTAACAGAAGAATAGGTTGACTCCTGAATATATCCCTCATCTGGTATCACTTTGTCCGCAATGATATCCGGCTCTAGAGGATAAGAGACTTCCTTATATGTGTCAAAATAAACCTGCACCTTTGTTTGAGAAAGAGAGTTAATCGTAAACTCAGCGCTATTATCTGCGGGTTTAGCCACCAGCGACACATCATTTTTACCGGAAGAGCTGACATTGGACAAAACCGGCGTTACCTTAATGTCTTCTGGCCTCAGGTTGGAAACGATGTAGCGTTTTCCATATACCTCTACATCTACTTTAAAATCAGTGTTTCCAAACGCCTGTAGGCCCCAGCTGCTCCGGCATACTCCCCTTGAGGCTGAAATCCACTGGCACATCCTTAATGAGGAAAGTTTCTTCTGGGCTCGCCGTCATGGAAATCGCAGTCCAGATGACAAAGGCAAGCACAATCGAAAAGAGCAGCACAAAACGGTTGTTGCTAAAAAGCTCTCTAAAATCCACTTTTTTTCTATTTTTCATCATTTTGTTTTTTTCCATGCTTGATCCTCCCAGCAATGCGCTTAAAGGTGCGGCTGATTTCGCCAGGCTGCTCCGGCTCCACAATCAAATATTTTTGCAGCTTTTCACGCAGGTCGCCATCGGAAATATCCTGCATCAGGATCCCATCGTGAGCAATGGAAATTGACCCTCGCTCCTCCGAAACAACAACAACAATCGCATCGCTCTGTTCACTCATACCAAGCGCTGCACGGTGGCGAGTGCCAAGCTCACTGCTTACTGCATTATTTTGCGTAAGCGGAAGGATGCAGCCCGCCGCGCAAACGCGCCCATCACGAATCAATGCCGCTCCGTCATGCAGCGGGGCCTTGGGGTAAAAAATATTGCCAATCAGCTCCGGTGAAACAAGCGCATCCACTGTTGTGCCTGTTTTAGCAATTTCGCCAAGCATGGTAACACGTTCGAAAATAATCAGCGCGCCTATTTTTTTATCGCTCATATCGGAGCAGGCACGGCAAACACCGTCAATCCCACTCTGGATTTGCTCACGGCGCCGAAGCTCTTGCCCGCCCTTGCCGGAAAACGGATTGAAAATGCTGAATTTACTGCGCCCCATACTTTCCAGCGCATGGCGCAATTCCGGCTGAAACAGCACCAAGAGGCCGATCACTGCAAATTCAAACACCTTGCGCAGGACAAACATCATCGCTTCCATTTTGAATAGATTGACAACAACATATAGCAACCCTAAAAGCAAAATTCCTTTGAGTAATTGGATGGCCCGTGTTTCACGAATCAGTTTAATAGCATGGTAGACAATGAATGCCACCAACACAATATCCAGCACATTGGAACACAGCTTTAAGAACCCAGAGTTCCAAAAGGTGGAGATAACGTTCCATAATTGTATAAAAAAGGTCTTAAGTTGTTCTAACTCCATGGCATAAACCGCGCCCTTCCCGTGCTTCATGCACCTAAATCAACGTCTGAAGCATCCGCTCCGATGATCGGAGCGCGCCTTTTGGCAGAAATAAAATACAGCGGCGGCATGGAACCCCCCCCGCCGCTGCCGATTCATCCTAGCCACATGAATCTATTCTTTTTTATCATATCACGTTTTCTGGCCTTTTGCAATTTTTCGGACAGATTTTATCAGCTCATATGCCTCTTTTTTGTTGGTAAAATAAGACGGGGCAAGACGAACCACTCCGGTTTCCGAGGTTCCATAGGCATTGTGGGCGCAAGGGGCGCAATGCAGCCCCGAGCGCACGGCGATTCCGGCCTCATTCAGTAAGGCTGCCGTCTCTTCACTATGCAGCCCTGCGATATTGAAGGGGAGCAGCGGAACATGAGTGCCCGCTGCCGGACGTTTTGTATAAAGGCGCACATTTGCCGTCATCGCCAACGCATCGTACAACTCTCGAATCAGAGAAAGCTCATGCTGTGCAATTTCGTCAATACCAATCGTTTGAACAAAACCAATGCCGGCGGAAAGAGCGAAAATCCCTGGCGTATTGCCCGTGCCGCTTTCTAATTTATCCGGTAGGATGGGCGGCTGATACAGATGAGCAGAAAGGCTGCCCGTGCCGCCTTCTAATAGGGGTCGGATTTTTTCGCCATCTGCACAGAGCAAAAGTCCAGTTCCCATTGGGCCATACAGGCCCTTGTGGCCGGGCATGCAGAGATAATCGATCCCCGTTTTCGCCATATCAAGCGGCAAAACGCCGGCGCTCTGCGCCGCATCTACCACAAACAGCAATCCACGTTCATGGCACAGCCCGGCAATCTCCGCAATTGGCAAAACGGTGCCAAACACATTGGAAGCATGCATACAAACGATCATACGGGTGTTGGGTTTGATCACTTTTTTAAAATTTTCTACCGTTGTTTCAACATTGCCTTCACAAACATGCGCAGTGGTATAAGAGATCACACCATCCGCTGCGAGCTTGAATAAAGGGCGCATGACCGCGTTGTGCTCCAAATCGGAGGTCACCACATGATCGCCCCGGTTGAGCACGCCGTGCAGCACCATATTGATTGCATGTGTGCAGTTGAGCGTGAATACGACATTTTCCGGCTCCCGCAGGCCAAACATCGCCGCGGCCCGCTCCCGGCATCGGTAAATCCGATCGGCAGTGCGCATAGACATGGCATGCCCGGATCGGCCGGGATTGGCTCCAAATTCCACAAGCGCTCTCGCCATAGCCTCCCTTACCACCCGGGGCTTCGGATAGGTAGTTGCGGCATTGTCAAAATAAATCATGATTGCGAGCCGCCTCCCAGCTCTCCAGTCAGCCGGACGTGGCCCTTCTGGAGGATTGAAAGGGCCTCGGAAGCATCCCCATTGGCCAAATAGATTGTATAGCAGCACCCATCCTCAGCGTTTGGATCAGGTGATCTTTTATAATGAGCACGGAACCCATTTTCATTTAATAAGCGGATTCCCTTTTCCGCGTGTGTGATTGAACAGACCTGAAAATTTGGCTGTCCCATAAAGCGTCACCTCGTTTCGTATCATTCTATGCGAAACGAGAGGTTCGTGTCCTTTGAAAATCCAGATGCGCAGTCTGTTCAGCGCGCTTCGATCAGGCAAACAGCATGTGCTGCTATGCCTTCCCGGCTGCCTGTAAAACCAAGCCCCTCTTCCGTTGTGGCCTTAACGCTCACATCATCGGGCGTGACGCCGCATGCCTTGGCAATATTTTGCCGCATATCCGAGATATAGGGCTTTAGTTTCGGCGCCTGGGCAAGCACCGTAGCGTCTATATTCATAATTCTGTAGCCCGCATCTTGAAGCTCCTGTGCGACAAGCGACAAAAGCTGTAAACTGTCGGCCCCTGCATATTGCGGATCCGTATCGGGAAAAAGCGCCCCGATATCACCTAAGGCGGCTGCCCCCAGCAATGCATCTGAAACGGCATGCAGCAGCACATCCGCATCCGAATGCCCTAAAAGCCCAGTTTCATACGGAATATGAACTCCGCCGAGGAGAAGCGCTCGGCCTGTTACCAAACGGTGCACATCATATCCATGTCCAATTCTCATTGCTCTAAAACTCCTTTTCAAGATATCTTAGGGAGCGCTTACCCATAAAAATCCTCTGTAGCTCTTAAGATGCCCTCTGCCGCAAACACATCCTCCGGTGTTGTGATTTTCAGGTTGGCATAAGCTCCGCGTACCAGGTAGACGGGGGCTCCCGTTCGTTCGATCAGCTGGCAGTCGTCCGTCAACTGCGCCGCAGCCTCCCCCGCCTGCTCCGCCGCCCGCAGATAAAGCGCACGAGAAAAAACCTGAGGCGTCTGCACGGCCCATAGCGTGCTGCGCTCCGGGGTATCTACGATTTTTCCATCCGCATCAACCTGCTTGACCGTATCCTTCACCGGGACACCCAGTGCGGCCGCCCCGTGCTCCACCGCGGCAGAAACCGCAAGATCGATCTCCTGCGGGCGGATTAGCGGCCTTGCCCCATCGTGGATGGCAAGGAAATCCGCATTTTCATCCACCTGCGCGATCGCGCGGAAAACGCTCTCCTGGCGCGTTTCTCCGCCGGTGATGATCTGTTTCACCTTTGTAATCTCATAATCCTGAATGAGTGCATACATTTGCGGGATATCCTCCTGCCGCGCGGCTATCACCACTTCGCGGATGCGCTCCGCTATTTCAAACGCTTTTAAGGTGCGCACAATGACGGGCACGCCATCGATCAGAATAAACTGCTTGCTCGTGTCTCCGCCCATACGCCTCGATTGCCCGGCAGCCACAATAATCGCACTAACGAAAGCTTCCGGGCGTTCTTCCTGCTCCTTTGCTCTTCTGCGTGAAAAAAAACGCAACCTTTTTGCCTCCCCTCAAATTTAATTGGGTTTATCTCAATATACCATGTTTCAAAGACTGCTTCAAGCATCCCCAAGCTGTACACATACTGTTTCCTTTTACAAGAGAGAGGTTTTTGTTGTGAAATTCAACAGAATAAAATGTGAACCAATTTTTTTATTGACTTATTCTAAAAAATGTTGTATCTTTAATTTCCACATTTCACCGCCTTTCCGTTTCTCAACCCGGATTCCGGAAAGCTACGCAACGTGTATCCCAAGCGGATACGCGCTTTTTGTGTTGCATTTTAAAATGGAAGGGAGTATTCGGCCAAGATGATTGAACTAACAAATATCTGCAAAACCTTTCGCGTTGCCCGGCGGGGCAGCGGCATGAAATCGGCCTCCAAAGCACTATTTCATCGAGAATATGAAAAAATCGAAGCGCTGCGCAACGTAAGCTTCACGATTCAAGATGGGGAGATGGTCGGATACATTGGGCCCAACGGGGCGGGGAAAAGCAGCAGCATTAAAATCATGAGCGGCATTCTGACGCCAGACAGCGGCACCTGCCGCATCAATGGGAAAACGCCCTGGAAGCAGCGAAAGGAGCATGTGCGCAACATCGGTGTGGTGTTCGGGCAGCGCTCTCAGCTCTGGTGGGACGTACCTGTGATCGATTCCTTTGAGCTGATCCGGGATATCTATTCCGTAGAGCCGACGCGCTACCGTAAAAATCTCGATATGCTGACCACCATGCTCTCGCTCGAAACGATCCTGAAAACGCCAACACGCCAGCTCTCTTTGGGCCAGCGGATGCGCTGCGAGATTGCCGCGTCGCTTCTGCACGATCCGCAGGTTCTATTTTTGGATGAGCCGACCATTGGGCTCGATGCTGTCTCCAAAATTGCAGTGCGGGAGTTTATTAAAACGCTCAACCAGAAAAAAGGCACCACGGTCATCCTCACGACGCACGATATGCAGGATATTGAGGCGCTCACCGAGCGGATTCTGCTCATTGGAAAAGGAGAAATTTTGATGGACGGCTCCCTCAGCGAGCTGCGAAGCAGGCATCACCGTCAGCTTCGGCGGAGATCAATCTATCACGGATTCGGAATCTCACCTGCCCCAGGGGCTCACGCTTCGAGAATCGCTCAACGGGCGGGCTGTCTTAGAGGCGGATATCAAACTCTGCCCTGTTTCAAATGCGATTGCATGGCTCTCCTCCCATTTGGACGTTACCGATTTTTCTGTTTCCCAACCGAGCGCGGAAGAATTGGTGGTCGGCCTTTATCGGGAATTCGGCGTTTAAGGAGGTGCCTTTCTTGCAGACGATTCGAAAATACCGCTCTATTCTTCGCATCCGCTTTGCAAACGGGATGCAATACCGCGCCGCGGCACTGGCGGGCATTGTCACGCAGTTTGCCTGGGGTGGGATGTATCTCATCCTCTACCACACGTTCTATCAATCGGGAACCGGCGCATTCCCCATGGATATGCAGGCGCTCTCTGCTTATATCTGGCTGCAACAGGCTTTTTTGGCCCTTTTTATGATCTGGGGTATGGATAACGATATTTTTGAACTGATATCCTCCGGCAATATCGCCTATGATCTCTGCCGACCCTGTGATTTATACAGCATGATCTTTTTTCGAACGCTGGGAAGCCGGCTCGCCAGGGCGGTACTGCGCTGTTTTCCAATCCTGCTCGTTGCGGCGCTTTTACCCAGCCCTTATGGAATACGATTGCCACCCTCTTGGGGGGCGGCGGGATTATTCCTTGTATCTTTTCTATTGGGCGCGCTTGTTGTTGGGGCCTTTTGCATGCTGATTTATATCTCCGCCTTTTTTACCATTTCGCCAATGGGCGTCCGTTTGGTTGCCGTTGCTGTTGTCGATTTCTTTTCCGGAGCCATTATTCCCCTGCCCTTTTTCCCGGAAAAATTGCAGGTCATTTTTTCGCTGCTCCCATTCGGTTCCATGCAAAACGTGCCCTATCGAATCTATGGCGGCGACTTGGCAGGATTGCCTGCGCTCGTCAGCATCCTGATCCAGGCTTTTTGGCTTCTGGCGCTGCTGTTGTTGGGGCGGCTGATGATGAGAAAGGCGCTTCAGCGCGTTGTCATCCAGGGCGGTTAACGTTTCAAAAAGCAATTTTGTAAATACGTCGGGTAAGAGAGGAGAATTCATTTGAATCTTTATGGGAAATATCTCTCCATCCATCTCAAAAGCTTAATGCAATATAAAGTATCCTTCTTTTTGACCGCATTGGGGCAATTTCTGATTTCCTTCTCCGCAATTTTAGGCGTTTATTTTTTGCTTGACCGCTTTCATGCGATCAAGGGATATACCTTTACAGACATCCTGCTATGCTCCTCTGTGATAATCATGGCCTTTTCGCTGGCAGAATGCTTCGCGCGTGGTTTTGACCAGTTCCCCAAAGCGATCTCCAATGGTGAATTCGATCGTATGCTCGTGCGCCCGCGAAGCGCCATCTTTCAAATTCTTGCCTCAAAGCTGGAGCTATCGCGCATTGGCCGCATGCTGCAAGCCATTTTAATGATGCTTGTTGCCTTTGCAAAAAGCGATATTCATTGGAGCCCTTCCAAGGTGCTGACGATATTGCTCATGATTGTAGGAGGCACGGTTGTTTTTTCCTGCCTGTTTCTTTTATATGCCGCCTTCAGCTTTTTTACGCTGGAGGGGCTGGAATTTATGAACGTCCTGACGGATGGCGGCAAGGAATTCGGGCAGTATCCGCTGGCTGTCTATGGGAAAGCCGTTTTAACCTTTTGCACCGTCGCTGTCCCCTACGCTTGGTTTCAGCAGATTCCGCTGGATTATCTGACCGGGCATTCGGAGAATATCCTGCGGATGTTTGCGCCTCTGGTGTGCTTTGTCTTCCTCCTCCCCTGTTATGCAATCTGGAGATTTGGTCTGCGGCACTACCGGTCAACCGGCTCCTAAAAGGCCTATACAAACATAAAAGCAAAATGCCGAGCGAGAATCTCGCCCGGCATTTTGCTTTAGTGTTGACAGATTTTATCGGATAAAGTATTATAAGTTATATAAGTTATACTTTTATTACTAAGGAGATGTCATGATGGGAAGCAAACTCAAAGGAAACGATAAATTCATGAGCTCTGTCAAGGTCGGCCCCAAGGGGCAAATCGTGATCCCGAAGGAAGTGCGGGATATGTTCCAGATTAACCCCGGCGATACCCTTCTCCTGCTGGCGGACGCCCAAAAAGGGATCGCAATTGAACGCTATGGCGTGTTTGCAAAAATCGCGGACGCTATTTTTGCCGGCAAAGCAAAAGAAATTTATCCGGAGCATACGGAAGAGGATTCTATCACCTTTGCCCATGCAATCCGAGAAACTCAAGAGGGCGGTGAGGACGATGAAAGCGATTGAAACAACAGCGCTTACGAAACGCTACAAGGATAAAATAGCTGTTGACGCGCTGAATCTGACGATTGATCAAGGGGAACTGTTTGCCCTCCTCGGCGTGAACGGCGCGGGTAAGACAACCACGATTAAAATGCTTTCGTGCTTGCTGCGCCCAACTAGCGGGGACGCGCTCCTGATGGGAAAAAGTATTGTTTCACAACCCTATGAGGTCAAAAAAAACATCAATGTTTCTCCACAAGAAACAGCAATTGCGCCAAATCTGAGCGTGCGTGAAAATCTGGAGCTGATCTGCGGCGTTTATGGGGAATCAAGAAGCCAAAGCAAGCAAAAAGCGCAGGAAACCATTACGGCCTTCGGCATGGAGGAAATCGCAAAAAGCAGGGCCAAAACCCTCTCCGGCGGCTGGCAGAGGCGGCTTTCTATCGCAATGGCTCTGATTTCCGAGCCGCAGATTTTATTCCTTGATGAGCCGACACTAGGGCTCGATGTGTTGGCGCGGAGAGAGCTGTGGAAGCTTATAGAGGGGCTGAAAGGCAACATAACCATTTTATTGACAACACATTATCTGGAGGAAGCACAAGCGCTGTCAGACCGCGTTGGCATCATGGCCCATGGCAAGCTAAAAGCGCTTGGAACCGCGCAAGAACTGACGGCCCAGGCAAATGCAGCTTCTTTTGAGGACGCATTTGTCACGCTGTGCGGCGAGGGAGGTGGAATGGCATGAAAACGCTGGCTTTTGCCATACGAAACGCCAAGGAAATGCTGCGGGATAAATTGAACTTGGTGTTCGGGATTGGGTTTCCAGTTATCGTTCTTTTGCTTTTGTCGCTGATTCAATCGAATATTCCGGTGGATTTATTTGAAATCGAGCAGTTGGCGCCTGGAATCGCGGTATTTGGTTTATCTTTTATTTCTCTCTTTTCTGGAATGTTGATTGCAAAGGATCGCACCGGCGCCTTCATGCTACGATTGTTTACCTCACCGATGACCGCTCCCCATTTTATTCTTGGCTATACGGCTCCGCTTGTGCCACTGGCCGCTGCACAGATGGCGGTATGCTACGCAGTGGCCCTCTTACTGGGGTTAACATGCAATGTGCGGATTTTGCTTGCAATGGCTGTATCGATTCCTGCCGTGCTGCTTTTTATTGGGATTGGTCTGCTTTGTGGGAGCGTATTCAATGATAAGCAGGTTGGCGGCGTGTGCGGTGCGCTTCTGACCAATTTGAGCGCGTGGCTATCTGGAACATGGTTCGATTTGAAATTGGTTGGCGGAGCATTTGAAACCATTGCAAACCTTCTCCCCTTCGCCCATGCCGTTAATGCTGGGCGGTACGCTCTCACGGGCAACTACAGCAGTATCCTACCAGAGCTCGTATGGGTAGCGGGCTATGCCATGCTCGTCTTTACCGCGGCGGTCCTCGTTTTTATGCGAAAAATGCACAGCGATCAAATGTAAAGGGTTCATCAACAGGCGGCGGGAATCATAGTGATTC